>Ga0316217_10000109_pt1 | contig 125483 bp, 85 predicted proteins | sample 1anoAmetaG_FD_203633 | JGI IMG/M metagenome (GOLD analysis project Ga0316217, IMG submission 203633) | Freshwater microbial communities from Trout Bog Lake, Wisconsin, USA - 1anoA | ecosystem: Environmental > Aquatic > Freshwater > Lake > Hypolimnion/Profundal zone | place: USA: Wisconsin... | reverse complement strand
AGACAAATGCTCCACCTGAAGGCTGAAGAAGACTCGGTTTGTTGGCGTCGTGTGGGACAGCACACAGGGAAAAGGCCAGCCGGTGGAGGCCGACCATGCTGGGTGAACTTCCTGGGCCAAAACCGGAACCATTTTGGAGTCGGCTCGGGTGCTTCGGTGAACTCCTGGGACCATGGCCCATTTATCTCGTTCTTGATCATGGACGGGCTGAATTCCGTCCAGAAAGAATCCGAACAAATATGAGCAAACAAAAAACGGCCCTCGCTGAATCACCGCGAGCGACCTCGCAACCACAGCATTCAGGAGCATTGCCCTCACCAGCGGCAGCCCTGTCCCAACATCGGAAATCCGAACCCACCCTGGAGTATTGCGCGCTCCAGATTTCCCGGTTCATGCCCATCAAGGTCCCCGAGGGCTGGACCCAGGAGAAGGACATCGCTGGTTTTGTAGACATTTGGGGTGAGAAAGATGATTACCGCAAGGCGACCTTCGACCTCCTTGAGGATAAATTCGACCGGCTTAACGCCGTGCTTGAAGCTGGGATCATGTTCCTCGCGGAAAAGGAAGGCGTTCGCCCCGTGTTGCCACCCTCAACAATCAGCACGCGGGAGAAGGTCGCATTGTTCGCCCAGTTGCTCCCGGCTGCGGCGGGAGAGGATTACGTGCGGCGCTTTTCTTTGAGTCTAGCTCGCATTCTCTGGCTGGAGGCCGAGCGGGAGAGAATTGGCCGATACCCGGAACCCAACCAGTGGTTATTCCCGTTTTATGAGGTTGCCGATAGCTTCCTCGGGGAGGCGTTTGAATTGGAAGAATCCCTCCGTTGCGAACACAACGATTTCTCTGCCGCAACGATTCGGGAAGTTGAGCGTGAGGACCGTTAGACCAGTATTGTCGTGGAGGGGAAGGAGGCTGTGCAAGCTCTTCCCCTTCTGATCCCGCACCTGGAGTTGCGGTCAGTGCGGGAATCGCTCTGGCCGAAATCGATACCTCTATCGCAGGCTCATGCATGCCGCGTATCGGTTGCATTTACAATATCAACAATTAACCGGTTCGCGTTCCTCCACGAAGGGCTGTGACAGTTTGGTTGGTATCTCGGAGGGTGCCAGTTGCGGCCTCAACTGCGGTCCATCAGCCATTCATGCCGATCATCAAGTCGGCAAAGTCGCCTCACGGCACGTGCTGGGGAGTTCGCGGGTTGAACCGAATCAGTCACCCGCGTTGTCACACTTCCGGGAAAAATCGATCAGGAGTCAGACACCCGAACCAAAATTCATCAAAAAGTGAACCAGCTTTGTGTATTCCGTTTTCACCTTTTTGAAGGCTTCCTGGTTGTCTGGCTCGTCGGGCACCAGCATATTCTCGTCGGCCACCTGAAACAGCGCGGAGAGGGCATTGGCTGCCTGACCACAATAGTGGCGAAATGCCCCGCTCAAGTCCTCGAACGGGGTCCCCTTTAAGGAAGCAGGATCGATTGCCTCCGATGCTGCGGCAATCCGGGTGAGCCATTCGTCTAAATGGGCGCACCCATCGCGTTTTGCAGCCAGTCGGAGCTTTGCGCAGGTAGTTGGCGACATTCTGATGCAGTAACCCTTCTTGCCGGAAAGTGGCCGTCCCACTTTTCTTTTTTCGTTGTTGGCGGCCATGATGTCGTGAATTTCCAATATCGGAAATTACGAAGTTCGTGTCTACAATCGATTCTGGCGTCAACATAATTTCCAAAGGGCGGGCCAGGGTCCGGCAATTCCTATGCGTGAAGCGGGTGATCTGGGCCTAGCGGGACTTGAGCGGAGGCCCAAGCACGCAAACCCCTGGCCAAAGGAACCGGTAAGGTCCAGAGCTACCACGACAATTCCAAACCGTTCCGAAACGACAATGGCCAGCCCATGGAGGCTGGCCATGTCGGTGGACGTGATTATTCCTTAGATGCCGTTAACACCCGGCACCGCAGAAGAACCCTCTTCCGCGCTCGGCATGTTGATGATGTTCGACGGGGTGGCAGGCACGATGCTGAACCAGTCCGTCGCCTCCTGCTGCGTGCAAAATGGGTTGAGGTAGTGACGACGGCAAACCTGGACGGAATTGCCCATCTCGTCAGCGACCATGGCGACATTTCTCACGATCATCTGTCGGTGGCTGCCATAGCCGTGGCGCATGGCATCATGGTCAAGGCGAACACCGGAGAAATGGCGTATCGCTGCGTTGAGGTGCGACAAGTCGACGCCGGGACATATTCTCCCCTCCGTCTTCCGCCACGGGGCCAACCAAATTCCCAAGTTCTTTGGGATCGGAATCTGGCGGCTGTACCCGGTTTTGGACTTCTTGCCGGGCAAGCGGATATAGTCGACGCCCACCTCCGACCAGTCGAGACGCACGGCTTCCGAGGGGCGCAACCCCGCAAAGCAAACCAGCACGATGATCGGGAGCAGATCCGGTCGTTTTCCGGGCGCTGTGGCCAGGATTTTCCGCAATTCGGGGCCATGGAGGAACTCGACCTCCTGGTGCTTTACTTTGTGTCGCTCCATATCCTTGGCTGGGTTGAAGCCCTTGGGCACCAGGGGGGGATTCTGCTTCGCGGCCCAGGAGCACATGTTGCTCATCATGATCCGATACTCGTTCCTGGTCTTTTCCTTGACTCCGAACCCAACGACGATCTCGTCGAGTTGACCTGCCGTCAACTCGTCCAGTCGGACATCCTCGGGCAGTTCCCTGGTCAGCCGATCAATCCTGCTCTTGATGTTTTTGCAGTGGCTCTCCGACTTTCCGGCCTTAACCTTGAAGATGTGGTAGGCTTTGGCGGCGTCAGCGAAGTTCGTGGGGTTGTGGGGCGGCCCACCGTTGAGGTGGTTTTTGACGTAGAAAACGGTAGCGTCCAGCAAGGACTCTCCAGGCGGAAGTCGGAATGTGCAATCTGCCCACTCCGTCACGGCTGTCGTCAGGGAGTTGCAGCCCCTTTCGCGGACAATTTGGCGGGCTACGCACACGTCCTGCCACTCACCGTTGCTGAGCGTCATCCGATCTGCCTGCCCCTTGGGCAAGGCGGCCCTGATTTTATCCGCTCGCTGCCGGGCAGCCTTCAGGGTCGTGTTGTTGAGCGTCCGGCGCTTGCCGGTTGAGCGGTCCACGAGGACCCAATAAACCTTGGGACCGGATTTGGTCTTCTTGGGAGTCTTGTAGATGGTGAATTTAACGCCATTGGCGTTGTAGACAATCGACTGTTGTTTTTGTTTTTCCATACGCAGCCAAGAACTGAGTTTTCTCGGTCTGCGCGGCCCAAAGTTGTTTCAATTTGTTTCAACGGCCCCATCCGGGGCGAAAAACTTGGAATTCCTGAGGAAAAGAATGGCGGGAGCGGCGGGGCTCGAACCCGTAACCTCTGCCGTGACAGGGCAGCGCTCTAACCAATTGAGCTACGCCCCCGCTAGGGGCAGGTGAACTTATGAAAACCTGATGCGGTCGTCAAGAGGAAGTACGAAAAATCTGCCGCCTTCGGATTTTCTGAACTTCCCCGATCACAAAGTCGGGCAGCAGACGCCAAGGAGGTGGGGGTGGGGAACCCCGCTGAAGAAACGTTCTGCTACCCGAACAAACTAAATATGGCGCCGCCGCTCGCTTTGTCAATCGGCCGGTTCTGGCCCGCATCGATTCTCCCTATGCTGAAGTGGGGTAAGCCTCAGGACTGCCGGTTAGCGGAGCCTCCAGTCTGCCCAAGAGTAGGCGCCCAAAATGCGGATCGCTGTCCGGCCCGGGGCGCGGTTGGAAACGCGGGATCGGGCCGCGGTGATCGGGGCAAAGCGGCAGAGGACTGCCGTAGTCCATGACGCTTCGCGCGGTCCGAGGCCGGCGGGGCGCGGAGACGACCCGACGCCTTGGCTCCCACGCCTCGCGCCCCGGACCCGGACAATCCGCTTGCTTTAGGCGGTTGCTGGCTTATTTTTATATTAGTAAGCGCATTACGGAAACCAAGTTTGACTTAACGTGAGTCGGATGATTATACGGCGGGGCCTGTGGGCCCTTTTATTGACCGCCGCCCGGGCGTACGGCGCGGCGGACCCGGGGAATACCGCGCCCGCGGGCGGGGCGGTGGATTTCCTGCGGGACGTCCGGCCGATCCTGGCGAGCCATTGTTTTAAGTGCCACGGACCGGATGAGGAGGCCCGCAAGGCCAAATTGCGGCTGGATCTGCGCGAAAACGCCCTCCAACCCGCCAAGTCCGGAGAATTGCCTATTGTCCCGGGGAAGCCGGACCGCAGCGAACTGGTACGGCGAGTGTTTTCCGCCGATGAAAACGAGGCGATGCCGCCGCCCGCGGCGAATAAGGACCTGACGCCGGACCAAAAGGAGATCCTCAAACGCTGGGTCGCCGCAGGCGCGGAATACAAACCGCATTGGGCGTTCGTGAAACCGTCGCAGGCGCCGCCGCCCGCGACGCGCGACGCGGCGTGGCCGCGCAACGCCATCGATCAGTTCGTGCTGGCCCGGTTGGAACGGGAAGGTCTCAAACCATCGCCGCGAGCCGATGATTACACGCTGGCGCGCCGGCTTTACCTCGACCTGATCGGCCTGCCGCCCACCCCCGAGCAAGCCGATGCGTTCGCGAACGACCACGCCCCCGGCGCGTATGAGCGCTTGGTGGATCGGCTGCTGGCCTCCCCCCATTACGGCGAGCGGTGGGCGCGTCGCTGGCTCGATCTGGCCCGCTACGCGGACACGAACGGATTCGAGAAGGACAGGCCTCGCAGCATGTGGCCGTGGCGGGACTGGGTTATTGAGGCGTTGAACCGGGACATGCCTTTCGATGAGTTCACCATCGAACAGATGGCCGGCGACATGCTGCCCCAGGCCACGCAAGATCAACGGGTTGCCACGGGCTTTCACCGCAACACCATGCGCAATGAGGAAGGCGGCATCGACCCCTTGGAATACCGCTTTTACTCGACGGTGGACCGGGTAAACGTCACGGCCACCGCCTGGCTCGGCCTGACGATGGCCTGCGCGCAATGCCACACCCACAAATACGATCCCATCCAGCATTCCGAGTATTATCGCTTCCTGGCCTGCCTTAACAACGCGGACGAGCCCAAAGTGGAGGTGATCGATGCGGCCACGGAGGCGAAGCGCAAACCAGCCCAGGCGGAAATCGACGCCCTGGAGGCGGCCTTGCCGGACCAATTTCCGTTGCCGTTAGGCATCGACTGGCTGACCCCCGGCGCGGCCGAGTTTGCCTCGGCGCACGGCGCGGAGGCGGAGTTGCTATCGGACGGTTCCTTCCGGGTCGGGGGCAAGAATCCGGAGAAAGAGGTTTACACCCTTACCTTCAGCGCCCCGTTGCGCCGCATTACCCACCTGGAACTCGAGGCCATTCCAGACGAGAAAGTTGGCAAAGGGGGACCCGGCCGGACCGAGCACGGCAATTTCGTGTTGAGCGAACTGGAGATGGAGGTTCAGGAAACCGGGGGCGACGCCAAAGCGCGTCGAGTCAAGTTTGCCAGCGCCGAAGCGGATTTCTCCCAGGAAGGCTATCCTGTCCAGAACGCGATCGATGGCAAGACGGACACGGGTTGGGGCATCGGCGGGGGCGGCGGGGGCCGTCAGCATCACTACGCGATCTTCGCGCTCGCCGAACCGGTGGAGTTGAAAACGGCCGCGAACATTACCGTCCGGCTCATCCAGGATTACGGGTCGCAGCACACGTTGGGCCGGTTTCGCGTGAGTCTCGGCACCGAACCGCCGGGGCGCATCGCGACCGCCGAGCGACGGCGGGCGTTGCGCGACGAGAAATTTGCGAAGTGGCTGCGGGACACTCTACCCACGGCGAGCGACTGGAAGCGGCTGCATCCCGCGGAGGCGTTCAGCAACTCGCCGACGCTGGCCATTCAGGAAGACGATTCGGTGTTCGCCAGCGGCGACTTCACCAAGAACGACATTTATACGGTCGCCTTCCGCCACCTTCCCGAGGGGGTGAAAGCCCTGCGCCTGGAGGTATTGCCGGACGACCGGCTGCCGATGCATGGCCCGGGAACCATCAGTTATGAGGGGCCGGAAGGGGATTTCTGGCTCTCCAATTTGAAGGTGACGGCGGACGGCAAGACGGTGGGACTGACCAACGCCAGCCAGGATTTTGCCCGGGACAATAACGACGCCGCCAAAGCGATTGACGAGGATCGTCAAAGCGGTTGGTCCATTAACGGCGGCCAGGGCAAACCCCACTACGCCGTGTTTCAATTCGCCGAGGGCGTTGCCAAGGCGGAGGAGTTGCGGGTGGAGCTGACCTTCGAAAAATACTATGCCGCCGCGCTGGGCAGGTTTCGCGTGTGGGTTACCACCGAGGACCGCGCCAGCGCTTCGCCGCTGAGCAACGAGGCGCTCGCCGCGCTCGTCCAATGTCGCCACCCGGAAAGGCTGCAAGCGATCCTCGCCGCAAACCTGGGAATCGATGCGAGACCGGGATCCTCTCCGCCCGCGCCTTCAGAGGCGGCGAGGGAGAAGCCTGTGGCGCCCTCGGAGTCCGGCGGGGGCAAGGGGGAGATACCGGGCAAAGGGGGTCTCGCCGCCTCCGGCGCGGCGGCGGAGCGGGAGATTCTGCTGCGGGAGTTCGCGCAATGGTCGCCCGCCCTGGCCGGGGCGCGCAGCGAGATTGAAAAGCGCCGCGCCGAATTGCCGGCCTTTTCCACGACGTTGGTGATGCGCGAGCGTCCGCCGGGACAGACCCGGCGCACCTTCCGCCAGCATCGCGGAGATTTCCTGCAGCCGAAGGAGGAAGTCGCGCCGGGCGCGCCCGCCTTCCTGCCGCCCTTGCCCGCCGACGCGCCGCCCAACCGTCTGACCCTGGCGCGGTGGCTGGTATCGCCGGAAAACCCGCTCACCGCGCGGGTGGTGATGAACCGGCAGTGGGAAGCGTTTTTTGGCGCCGGCATCGTGCGTACGCTGCAGGATTTTGGCTTTCAGGGCGAGCTGCCGTCGCACCCGGAACTGCTCGACTGGCTGGCCGTGGAGTTCATGCGGCAAGGTTGGTCGTTGAAGAAGATGCACAAGCTGATCGTTATGAGCGCGACCTATCAACAAGCGAGCGCGGTATCGCCGGCCTTGCGGGAACGCGATCCGCTTAACGCGCTGCTGGCGCGCGGGCCGCGATTTCGGCTGGAGGCTGAATTGGTGCGCGACACGGCGTTGACGGCCAGCGGCCTGCTTTCCGAGAAGATCGGCGGACCCAGCGTTTATCCGCCGCAGCCGCCGGGGGTTTCCACGGAGGGCGCCTATGGCCCGCTGGAATGGAAAACGAGCGAAGGTCCGGACCGGTATCGGCGCGGGCTGTATACGTTTGCCAAGCGCACCGCCCCGTTCGCCATGACGGCGACCTTCGACGGCCCCTCGGGCGAGGCGTGCCTGGCCCGACGCGACCGTTCCGACACGCCCTTGCAGGCGCTGACGCTTTTGAATGACACCGCGTTCCTGGAGTGCTCGCGCGCGTTGGGGGAACTGGCGGTCAAGGCGAGCGGAGACGACGCGCAGCGCGCCGAGTTGATATTCCGCCGCTGCCTGACGCGTCCGCCCACGCCGGAAGAACGGGATAAGCTCGTCGCGTTCTATCTCAAGCAACGGGATCGCTTCGCCCATGGGGAATTGAAGGCGGGCGAGTTATTGAACACGAAGGACGGCGAGCGCTTGAACGAGCAAGCCGCGTGGACGACCGTCGCGCGCGCGCTGCTGAACCTGGATGAAACGATCACTAAGAGTTAGGCGCCCATTATGACCTGTCAGGATTCTCAGTACGCCCGGGGCGAGCCCCGCCTGAACTCGCGGCGCTGGTTTTTGCGCGAGTGCGGTCTCGGCTTGGGCAAGATCGCCCTCGGGACGCTGCTGACCGATGCGTTCGCCGCCACCCTGCGGGCCGACACCGGTCCGAGAACCGACGCCTTGAAACCGCGAGCGCCGCATTTTCCGGCCAAGGCCAAGCGCGTCATTCATCTCTTCATGGCCGGCGCGCCCAGCCAGCTTGACCTGTTCGACTACAAACCGGAACTGATCAAACTGGCCGGCAAACCGCTGCCGCCGTCGGTGGTCGCGGGCCAGCGTTACGCTTTTATCCGGCCGGACGCCGCGGTGCTGGGCCCGCAATTTAAATTTGAGCGGCACGGGCAGTCGGGGGCGGAACTGTCCGAAATGCTGCCGCACCTGGCAAAGGTCGTGGATGATATTTGTCTGATCAAGTCCGTGCGCACCGACCAATTCAATCACGCGCCCGGCCAAATCTTCCTCAATACCGGTTTCTCGCAGCCGGGCCGGCCCTCGCTGGGTTCCTGGGTGCTGTACGGTTTGGGCAGCGAGACGCAGGATCTGCCGGCGTTCATCGTCATGTCCACTGGCGCGGGCATCAGCGGCGGGTCGGCGAACTGGTCCAGCGGTTTCATGCCCTCGGTTTACACCGGCGTGCGATTGCGCAACCAGGGCGATCCGATCCTCGATGTCAGTTCGCCCCCGGGCGTGGACGCGAAGCTGCAGCGCGATACGCTGGATATGATCGGGGACCTCAATCGCGCCCGTCTGGGCCTTGTGGGAGACCCGGAGATCGACACGCGGATTGCCTCCTATGAACTGGCCTATCGCCTGCAGACTTCCGCTCCGGAACTGATGGATCTGAAAAAGGAGAGCAAGGAAACGCTCGAGTTGTACGGGTGCGATCCAGAGAAGCCGAGCTTCGCGCGGGCCTGCTTGCTGGCGCGGCGCATGATTGAACGCGGGGTGCGGTTTGTGAACATTTACCATGAAGGCTGGGACGCGCACTCGGACGTGGCCGGCAACTTGAAGACCAATTGCGGCGCGACCGACCAGGCCTCCGCGGCGCTGGTGCAGGATCTCAAGCGCCGCGGATTGCTGGAGGAGACGCTGGTGATCTGGGGGGGCGAATTCGGGCGCACGCCCATGGTCGAGACCAACGCCGCGTTGGGCCGCAGCCTCGGTCGCGACCATCACCCGGCGGCCTTCACCATGTGGATGGCGGGCGGCGGCATCAAACCCGGCCTCACCTACGGCGCGACGGACGACCTCGGATTCCAAGTGGCCAAGGACGAGGTTCACGTTTATGATCTCCAAGCGACGATTCTGCGGTGTCTGGGCTTTGACCATGAGCGCCTCACTTACGCCTATCAAGGACGGGAGTTCCGGCTGACCGATGTGCATGGCAAAGTGGTGGAGAATCTACTGGCGTGAATCGGATCGCGCGTTACACAACGAATGAAACTTTTCGACGCCAGCCGATGCCGGAGAGACCTCCTGGATCTCCTGGGAAACTCCCTTCCCCGTCACTCCCCTCGCTCGTTCTTCGCGGAGGGAGAACTACCCAAGGCGGGATCTTGCGCTTTGAGCCCCCGAGCTCCCAAATCGCCGGCGGCTTCTCCCTCGTCTCCTTTGGAGGAGAGGGCGGGCGAGAGGAGGTTCCCTATCTCCAAGCGATCGGCAGGTTCATGGGGAGGGGGAGATGCCAGACGCAGGTGGAACACTGGGACGCGGCTCGCTTTCCTCAAGCACGACGACGACTTGGTCGGGGCCGAAGTTCGCGGTGTTTCAGGGGTCAAGGGCGGCTTGAATTGCCCGAAGTTATCAGGGCTGGGACAGGCGAGAATTGCCTTCGCGATTATGGTCTTGGCGGTTGCGCCGGGAATAATCACCGCCACGGCGGCGAGCGTGTCCCGGTCGGTGGAATATAATCGCGATATCCGGCCCATCCTCTCGGGGAATTGTTTCTACTGCCACGGACCCGACGCGGGCCATCGCAAGGGTAAAATGCGCCTGGATATCCGTGAGGAGGCGCTCAAGCGGGAGGTCTTCGTCCCCGGCAAGCCGCAGGAAAGCGAACTCATCCGGCGGATTTTGAGCGCCAACCCCGAAGAAGTGATGCCCCCGCTTGCGGCGCACAAGACCTTGACGCCCGCGCAGAAGGAATCGTTGCGCCAGTGGATTGCCGGGGGCGCGAAATACGAGGGCCATTGGGCCTACCAGAAGCCCGTTAGACCGGTCCTTCCCCCCAGGGCCAACCCGATCGATTACCTCATCCAAAAGCGACTCGAGGAGGCGCAATTGGCGCCCTCAGCGCCGGCGGATCGTCGTATTCTGGCTCGGCGCTTGTATTTTGACTTGATTGGCATCCCGCCCCGCCCCGAGGAGGTGGAGCGTTTTCTCAGCGATAAATCCCCCCAAGCCGTATCCAAGTTAGTGGAGCAACTTCTGGCCTCTCCGCACTATGGGGAACGCATGGCGTTGGGCTGGCTGGACGTGGCGCGGTACGCCGACACGATCGGGTACCATTCCGATAATCCGCGGAACACCTGGCCCTATCGCGATTATGTGATCCGCGCGTTTAACCAGAATAAGCCGTTTGACGTGTTCACGCGCGAGCAACTGGCCGGCGACCTGTTGTCGCCCAGCGGGCTGGAGCAGAAAGTGGGTTCCGCCTTTAACCGGTTGCTGCTCTCCACCGAGGAAGGAGGCGCTCAGCCCAAGGATTACGAAGCCCGCATGCTGACCGATCGGGTCCGCGCCGTGGGGGCCGTCTGGCTGGGACAGACCCTCGGGTGCGCCCAATGCCACGACCACAAATTTGACCCCATTACCTCGCGGGACTTTTATGCGATGGGAGCGTTCTTCGCGGATATTAAGGAGCCGATTGTGGGGCGGCGCGAAGAGGGGATGTTTGTGCCCAACGAATCCCAGGCGCCGGTCCTGGCCCGGCATGCCGCCGAGGTCAAACGCTGCGAGGACGACTACAACGGCCCGCACCCGGAACTGCGCGCGGCTTACGCGCGATGGGACCAGGATGAATCTGAAAATGCGCGGATCGCCAGCTTTTGGTCCGCGCTCCAGCCGGTCGGCGGCCAATCCGAGGCGGGCGCCAAGCTCGAGATTAAAACCGATCATTCCATTTTGGTCTCGGGGACCCACCCGCGGAACACGGATACCTACACCATCGCGCTGACCAATCTCCCTGGGGTGTTGGCCGGGATCAGGATTGAGGCGCTGCCCGACGACTCCCTGCCCGAGCATGGACCGGGCCGGGGCGAGCACGGCTATTTCGCGGTGACCAAGGCGCGCGCGCGCATTCAACGAGCGGGTGGCAGCGAGGACCTCGTGGCCTTTAGCTCGGCCCGGGCCAGCGCCGAACCCGTCGCGACGGGCGACCCGTCGCCCGCCCGTCCGGGTGGCGCGGCTTCGGTGATCACCCCCGATCCCTTCCAAGAGGGGCGGGGGTGGAGAGGGTTGCAAGGGGCGGGCAAGCCGCAACAGCTTATCCTGGCCTGCGGCTCGCCGCCAAGTTTGGGCGTCGGGGATACGCTCACGCTGCAACTCGAGCAGAACGAGGGGGCGGAGCCGCGCGCACTGGGACGGTTTCGGATCTCCGCGACCACCAATCAAAGCGCCGTGGCCGGGCCTTTCACGCATCCGCCGCCGAACGAGACGGCGGAGATTCTGGTACTGCCGGCCGAGAAGCGAGAGCCGGCTCAGAAAGACAAGCTCTGGGAGGCCTTCAAAGCCGTAGCTCCGGAGCTGGAGGCGGCGCGGACGTCCCTGGCGGCGGCGCGCAAAGCCCGCGAGGAGTTTGAGGCCGGGGTGGCGCGGTGCCTGGTTTCGGCGGTGGATGAAAAACCGCGCACGGTGCGGATATTGCCGCGGGGGAACTTCTTGCTCGAGACGGGCGACATCGTGCAGCCGGCCTTTCCGGCTTACCTGAAGGCGTCCTGGAAAGACCGGGACAAACCGCAGCTTGGCCGGTTGGACCTGGCCAACTGGCTGGTATCGACCGAGAATCCTTTGACCGCGCGCGTCGTCATGAACCGGATCTGGAAACAATTTTTCGGCGTCGGGCTGGCCAAGCCGCTGGATGATTTTGGGGCCCAGGGCGAATCGCCCAGAAACCAGGCGCTGCTGGATTGGCTCGCCTGCGAATTCATGGACAGCGGCTGGGATATCAAACACATGGTCCGCTTGCTGGTCAACAGCCGCGCCTACCAGCAAACTTCCGCGCTCTCGAAAAGAGCGCGCGCCCTGGATCCCGAAAACCGAGAGTTCTCGGCGCAAGGCCGGTGGCGGTTGGACGCGGAGTTGGTGCGCGACAACGCCTTGGCGATTTCCGGCTTGCTGGCGGACAAAATTGGAGGGCCGAGCGTGAAGCCTTATCAACCCGCGGGCTACTGGGAAAACCTCAACTTCCCCACGCGCGAGTGGGAGCAAGGGACGGGCGAGGAACTCTATCGTCGCGGCCTCTACACCTGGTGGCAGCGGTCCTATTTGCATCCCAGTTTGCTGGCGTTCGACGCCCCGAGCCGGGAGGAGTGCTGCGCGGAACGAACCCGCTCCAACATCCCGCAGCAGGCCCTGGCGTTGCTGAATGATCCCACTTACGTCGAAGCCGCCCGGGCCTTTGCCGCGCGCATCTGCAAAGAGGGCGGACGCCAGCCCGAAGCGCGCTTTCGCTGGGCTTGGCGGCAGGCGCTGGACCGCGCTCCGCGCGCGGACGAAATCGCCACCGTCAGCGCCTTGCTGGCCAAGCATCTGGACGATTACCGGAACGATCCCCAAGCGACGGACGCTTTGCTCAAGGTGGGCGCCGCGAAGGCGCCCGAAGCGGCCGATCCGGCGGAACTCGCGGCCTGGACCAGCGTGGCGCGCGTCATCCTGAACCTCCACGAAACGGTGACCCGTAACTGAATCTCGCTATGTCTTCCCCCCTTCTGAACTTCCCCGCGGACCGGTCGAATCGCCGTGTGTTTATGGGGCGCGCGGCTCAAGGTCTGGGCCGGATCGCGCTGGCCTCGTTGTTAAGCCCCTCGCTCCTTTCGAGCGCGTCCGCGGGTTCGGCGCCGTCGCGCAAGCAGGACAAATGGACCGGGGTGGTCCACCCGTTCGATTATCCGCCCAAGGCCAAGCGGGTCATTTGGCTGACGATGGCAGGCGGTCCGTCGCATCTGGAGACTTTCGATCACAAACCGAAGCTGGCTCAGATGCACGGCCAACCGATGCCGGAATCTTTTACCGCGGGCAAGCAGATCGCGCAACTCCAAGGCGCCAAGCTGTTATGCTTCGGTCCCCAGCACCCGTTCAAGCGCTTCGGCAAGAGCGAGGTGGAGATTTGCGAGCTGTTTCCGCATCTCGGATCGGTCATGGACGAGATTTGCCTGATTCGGTCCATGACCACGGAAGCCATCAATCACGATCCCGCGCACATGTTCATGAATACGGGGTCGCAAATCGCGGGCCGGCCGAGCATGGGGGCCTGGGTGGTTTATGGCCTGGGCAGCGAGGCGGAGGATCTGCCGGGCTTCGTGGTCATGACTTCCCTGGGAAAAGGGGGGCAGAACCAGCCGATCGCGGCGCGTCAATGGGCGGCGGGCCTTCTGCCCAGCCGGTTTCAGGGGGTGCATCTGCGCGGCAAAGGCGATCCCGTCCTTTACCTGGGCAATCCCGCGGGCGTCACGCGCGCGCAACAGCACGACGTGGTGCGGGCCGTCAACCAGATCAACGCGAAGTATGACGCCCTCGCGGACGATCCGGAGATCGCGACGCGGATCGCGCAATATGAGATGGCATTCCGGATGCAGGCCAGCGTTCCGGAACTCATGGAGATCAAGCGCGAACCGCAAAGCGTGCTGGAGCTCTACGGGTGCCAGCCGGGGGACGGCTCTTTCGCCTCCAACTGCCTGCTGGCGCGCCGCCTGGCCGAACGCGGCGTGCGGTTTATTCAGCTTTACCACAAAGACTGGGACCATCACGGCGGCGTCAAGGAAGGGATCTCGCTGAAGGCCGCCGAAGTGGATCGCGCCTGCATGGCCTTGATCACGGACTTAAAGCAGCGGGGAATGCTCCAGGATACGCTCATTGTCTGGGCGGGAGAATTTGGGCGAACGCCGATGAGCCAGGGCGGCGACGGCCGCGACCATCACAATGCCGGCTTCAGCGTATGGCTCTGCGGCGGTGGGATTAAGCCCGGATTGGTCTTCGGCGCCACCGATGAGCTAGGGTATGCGGCCATTGAAAATGTGGTGAACGTCCATGACCTGCACGCCAGCGCGCTCAAGGTGTTGGGGATCGAGCACACCAAACTCTCCATCAAGTTCCAAGGACTGGACATTCGGCTGACCGGCATTGCCGGCGAGGTCATCGACGGCATTTTGGCCTAAAGAGGGCGCGCATAGACGGTGGAGGCTCACCGTTCCCCGAGTCTCGGAGCGCCGGCTTGCAGCCGGCTTGGCGCGTCCGTTCTCCTAAGGAGGCAAGCCGTTTCAATTCCCGGAGGGCATTGCCCTGAGCCGCGCCCGGCCCGCTTCCGCGATTGCGCAAGGCTGGGTGGATGATCTAGGATGCTTGCTCCCGGCGCGATGGCGCGGCGGGTGGCAATGGCTGAATATAAGGTAAAATTTGAGGTCTTCGAAGGCCCGCTCGACCTGCTCCTTTATCTCATCAAGAAGGAGGAGCTCGACATTTACCAAATCAACCTCACTCGGCTGGCCACGCAGTTCATCGAATACATCGAGACGATGCGGATGCTGGATCTTGAGATCGCCGGCGAGTTCCTCGTCATGGCCGCCACGCTCATGTACATCAAGAGCCGCGAACTGCTCCCGGTCGAGCAGCAGGTGGAGGCGGAGGATGAGGACGAGGGCGAAGACCCGCGGTGGGAGTTGATCCGCCAACTGGTCGAATACAAGAAGTTCAAGGACGCCGCCGCCCAACTCCAGATCCTGGAGGCCCGGCAGGAGGAGATCTTTCCCCGGCTGCCCGCCAAAATTGAGTTTGCCGCCGATCCCGCCGTCCGGCCGGAGGTCTCCATCTTCGACCTGGTCAATGCGGTCAACACGGTCTTGAAGCGGTTCGCCCAGCGCACCGACCAGCGGGACATCTTCGAGGATAAGTGGTCGGTCAGCGAGAAGATCCAGTTGATCATGCAGGTCCTCAGCGAGCGGACGACGATGCGGTTTGCCGACCTGTTCGCCGGCGCCGCCAACCGCATCGAGGTGGTGGCGACTTTCCTGGCGCTCCTGGAACTGATCCGGCTTAAACAACTGGCGGCGGTCCAGAGCGAGCCCTTCGGCGAAATCGAAATCTGCCGCGCGCCAACGCCGGTGGTTGCCCCGACGCCGCAGGGCGAGTTGGCGCTTGCCAGCGAACCCGCCCGGGAACCGGTTCCCGCCGCCGAATCCGATGCCGCCGAATCGATCCCGGCGGCCGACCCCGCCGCCGAATCCGCTCCGCCGCCCAACGCCTAATCCCCCTTTCACCAGCATGGAACTTAAGTTCATTTTGGAAGCGATCCTTTTCTCGGCGCAAAAGCCCTTGAGCCTCAAGGAATTCCGCGACGTTTTCGCCGGAGCGCCCGAACACGCGGAAGGCGATGAGGTCGCGCGCGGGTTTCGGAAAGTCAAAGAGGAGGAGCTGATGGTCGCGCTGGAGCAGTTGGCGGCGGAGCATCAAGCGGCGGACCGGAGCTATCGCCTGGCATGCGTCGCGGGCTCCTGGCAATTCGTGACCGAGCCCCCCTACGCTCCCTGGCTTAAGGCGCTGGTGGGCCACAAGTCGCGACCGCCTCGTCTGTCGCAGCCGGCCCTGGAAACGCTGGCCATCATCGCCTACCGGCAGCCCGTCACCCGCACCGAGGTGGAGCAGGTCCGCGGGGTCGCCGTGGATGGCGTGATGCAGACCCTCCTCGAACGGGGACTGGTCCAGGGAGTCGGACGCGCCGAGGTGATCGGCCATCCCATGACCTACGGCACGACCTCCGTGTTTCTGGAATATTTCGGTCTGCGGGCCCTGGAAGACCTGCCGGCCGCCGATGAATTACGCCGCCTCCGGGTGGAGAAACCCCAAGCCCTGGTGACCGCCGAAGGGCTGGCCACCACGCCGCCGGAGCAGTTGAGCCTGGCAGGCGAAGCGGCCCCCGGCGAGGCCTCGCCCGCGACGGACGCGGTGGCGCCAGGCGCGGAAACGCCCGCGGCCGAGCTGGCGGCGACGCCCGGCGAGGCCGCCGCGGCGGCGGCGGAACCGGAGACTACCGAACCCCTGGCTACCGAGCCGGAAACAGACCATGAGCATCCTCGAACACCGGAAGGCAATTGATAAGTACGACGCGCAGATCGTCAAGCTCCTGAACGAGCGGACGCGACACGTCCTGGCCATTGGCGAGATCAAGGTCAAGGCCGGGGAGGAGATCTACGCGCCCCACCGGGAGCGGGCGGTGTTTAAGCGCCTCAGCCGCCTCAATAAAGGGCCGATCACCGATGAATCGTTCCGGGCCATTTACCGCGAGATCATGTCGTCGGCCCTGTCGCTGGAGAAGTCGCTGACCATCGCCTACCTCGGGCCTGAGGCCACGTTCACGCACCAGGCGGCCATTCAGAAATTCGGTTCCAGCCTGCGTTATGCCGCCCAAAAGACCATCAGCGACGTCTTCACCGAAGTGAGCAAACGCCGCGCTGATTATGGCGTGGTGCCGGTGGAGAACTCCACCGAAGGCGTGGTAACGCATACGCTGGATATGTTCGTGGATAGCGAGCTGAAGATCGTCGCGCAGATCGTCCTGCCGGTGCGGCATTGCCTGGTGAGCCATGGCCGGCGAGCGGATATCAAAAAGCTCTTCGCGCATCCCCAAGCCCTGGGCCAATGCCGGGTTTGGGTCCAGACCAATCTCCCCCGCGCCGAGATCATTGAGACCTCCTCCAACGCCCGGTCCGCCGAGCTGGCCGCCAAGGAAAAGCGCACGGGCGCCATCGCGGGCGTCCTGGCCTCCGAGAAATATCGGGTCCCGGTCCTGGATTTTGACATTCAGGATAACGCCGCCAACGCCACCCGTTTCCTGGTCCTGGGCCGCCAATGCGGCCCGCCCGGCGGCAACGATCGCACCAGCCTCATGTTCAGCGTCGCGGACCGCGTCGGCGCCCTTTACCGCGCCCTGGCCCCATTCCGCCGCTTTCGCATCAACATGACCAAGATCGAGTCCCGCCCCAGCAAGCGCAAGGCCTGGGAATATTTCTTCTTCGTTGACTGCGACGGCCACACGACCGATCCCCGGGTCTCCAAGGCCCTGGCCCTCCTGGCCGAGCATTGCAGCTACGTCAAGGTGCTCGGCTCCTATCCCAATGCCGATTAAACCTATGAGTCACCTTTCGCAGGCCCGGGCGGTATTTGATATCGAGTTGGCGGCGCTCAAGGCGGTGCGCTCGCAATTGGATGGCGCGTTCGATCAGGCCGTGGACCTGATCGTCGAGACCCTGCGCCAGCGCGGGAAGTTGGTGGTCGTGGGGATCGGCAAATCGGGCATCATCGGCCATAAGATCGCCGCCACCCTCACCAGCACCGGCGCCACCAGCGTCGTGCTCAACAGCGTCGACGCCATGCACGGCGACCTGGGGCTCGTGAATGATGGCGATGTGATCCTGGCGCTGAGTTACTCCGGGGAATCCGAAGAACTGCTCAACCTCATGCCGGCGCTCAAGCGATTCCTGGTGAAGATCATCGCGATGACGGGCGCGCCCAAGTCTTCGCTCGCGCGTTTCGGCGATCTGGTTCTGAACGCGCGCGTGCCCCGCGAGGCCTGCCCCTTCAACCTCGCCCCGACCTCCAGCACCACAGCCATGCTGGTCATGGGCGACGCCCTCGCGATGGCCGTCCTCCAGGCCCGCGGATTTCGCCGCCAGGACTTCGCCAAGTTCCATCCCTCCGGCGCCATTGGCCGCGCCATCCTGTCTCGCGTGAAGGATATCATGCGGGCCGGCCCCCGCAACGCGGTCGCCCCCCAGGATATCTCCGTCAAGGAGGCCTTGCTGGTCATGACCCAAGCCAAATCCGGCAGCCTGAGCGTGATTGACCGGCGCGGCAAACTCATTGGGGTGTTCACCGATGGCGATTTCCGCCGACGCATCGCGGAGGACCCCGATCTCCTGCTTCGCCCGCTCAAGGGGGTCATGACGCGCTCGCCCGTGCGCATCCGCGAGGACGCCCTCGCCGTCGAGGCCATCAAGATTTTCAACGAACGCGACATTGACGACCTGATCGTGGTTAACGCGAAGAATGAGCCGGTCGGCCTGGTGGATTCCCAGGACCTGCCGAAGCTCAAAATTGTGTAAAACCCTCCTCCACTATTATGTTCAAATCCATGCTCCCCCTGGCCGCGCTACTGGCTCTGCCGGCGGCCCTTGCCGCTCAAACCACCGCCCCGACTCAACCCGTGCAAACCGCCAAGCAATTCGCCTTCAAGCCGGACGCCAGCGTCACCGTCAACTACCTCTTGTTCCTGCCCAAAGACTGCGATGTAAAGGGCGCCAAACGATGGCCGTTGATCCTCTTCCTCCATGGGGCCGGGGAGCGCGGCAGCGACGTCTGGAAGGTAGCCGTTCACGGCCCGCCCAAGGAGGCGGCCTCGCGTCCCGAGTTTCCGTTCATCGTCGTTTCCCCGCAATGTCCCGAGGGTCAGATCTGGTCCAATGACAAGTTGCTGGGTTTGCTGGACGATATCCTGCGGACCTACCCGGTGGATTCCAGCCGAGTCTATCTTACCGGCCTGAGCATGGGCGGCTATGGGACCTGGGAACTGGGGCTGTCTCACCCGGAGAAGTTCGCGGCCATCGCGCCCCTGTGCGGCGGGGGCAACCTCATCACCAGCCTCCTTGCGAGTTTCGATCCTGGCAGCGCCGCCGCCACCCGGTCGCTCGGGGTCTGGGCCTTCCACGGGGCCAAAGACCCCGTCGTGCCGCTTTCGGAATCCCAACGCATGGTCGATTGGCTCAAAGGCCATGGCGTCGCGGAGGTGAAACTCACGGTCTATCCCGAAGCCCAGCACGACTGCTGGACCGAAGCTTACCACGGCGCCGAGCTCTACGATTGGTTTCTCAAACACCAGCGGAAGTAATCGCGCGCCATTCCGAAGAGCGAGTTGACAGGCGGGGCCGTTGGGGCGCATGATGCGCTCGCATGAATGGGCTTGGCGCAAAGACCGAATCGCGGCGTTAATGGCCGAGAGAGAAGCAGCATGAAATTCACACGACCTCATCCCTTGGTTCTGGCTCTGACCTTCGCGCTTGCGGCAACCTCGTTGCCCGCGGCGGCGCAGAGCGGCGGAGACGACGTTTACCAGGCGCTTGTCAAACGCGAGTTTGGCACGGCCGCGGACGCGCTGGCCGCCATTGAAAAGCAAATCCAAAGCGCCAAACCGGAGGAATACCCGGCCATCGAAGCGCGGCTGATCGCGGTGATTGAAACGCCGGAGGCCACGATGCCGGGCCGGCAATTCGCCTGCCAGATGCTGCGGCTGGTTGGATCGGGGAAATGCGTCCCCGCCATGGCCAAACTGCTGCCGGACGACAGCCTCTCGCACATGGCCAGGAATGTCCTGCTCGGCATGAACGACCCGGCGGCCGCGGATGCCCTCCTGCAGGCGCTCGGCGGCGCGCAGGGCAAACTGCGGCTCGGGATCATCAACACCATCGGCGACCGCGGCGACCGCGGTTCGTTGGGCGCGCTGGTTGCTCTGCTGACCAATGGCGATGAGGCCGCAATCGATGCCGCGCTCGCGGCGATCGGGAAAATTGGCGGTCCGGCGGCGGCCGACGCGCTGGACGGCGCCAAGGCGGCCCAGGCGTCGAAGCCGGCCTGGGCGCAAGCTTATCTCCGTTGCGCCGGCGGCCTGGCGGGGAGCGGGGACGCGGCGCGGGCGCAAGCGATGTATCGAGCGCTGCTGGACGGCAACTACTCGGCGCAAGTTTCCGCGGGGGCTTTTCGAGAAATCGTAATGGCGCAAAAAGAGCAGGCGGCGCCGATGATCGTCCGGACGCTCGGCTCCGCCGACAAGCTCATGAGACGCGCGGCGCTGGCGGCGGTGGTAGGGCTGCCCGGCCACGCCGTCACGGCGGCGTTTGCGGAACAACTTCCGGCCCTCGCGCCCGAGGCCAAAGCGACCTTGCTTCGCGCTCTCGCGTCCCGCAGGGACGCCGAGGGGTTGACGGAGTTGGTGAACAAGCTGGCGACCGACGATAACGCGGCGGTTCGAGAAGCGGCCATCGCGGCGCTCGGCCGGGTGGGCGGCGCCTCGAGCGCGCCGGTGCTGGTGGCGGCAATGAAGGACGGGACGAACGGCGCGCGGGCGCGCCAGTCCTTGATCGAACTGCGCGGCGAGGGCGTGGCCGCGAGCTTGCTTCAGCAGTTGGAAACGGGCGCTGAAGCCCAGCGCCCCGACGTGCTCGGCGTCCTCGCGGAACGCCGCCAGGCGGAGGCGCTGCCGGTCGCGCGCAAGCTGCTGAACAACGACGATCCCCGGCTGCGGCAGACCGCGGTGAAGGTGCTCGGAGACATGGGCGCCGAGGAAGATTTGCCGCGGCTGTGCGAGGCGATTTTGACGGTTAAGGAGGACGGCGAGGGCGACCGGCTCAGGAGCGCGCTCATTGCCGTTGGGGGGCGGATGGCCGACCATGCGAAACGGGAGGACATCATCGTGCAGACCTTCGCGAAAGCCGAGGCGCCCGCCAAGATCCAACTGCTTGCGGCGCTCTCGGCCTTCGGCGGCAACAGCGCGCTGGCGGCGGCCCGGGGCGCGCTCGCGGGACCGGCCGAGGTGCGCAAGGCCGCCTTGCGCGCGCTGGCGGAGTGGCCGGACAGCGCGCCGCTGGCCGACCTGCGCGCCTTCGCGAAAGCGGAGAGCGACCCGACGCTGAGGATTCTCGCCTTGCGGGGTTGCATCAAAATGATCATGCCGTCGACGTTAGGTCCCGGGGAGAAGGCGCAGGCGTTCCGCGAGGCGATGGAGCTTGCGACCCGGGTCGACGAGAAGCGCCAGGCGCTTAATGAACTCGGCCGCCTGGGCGAGGCCGACGCCCTCAAGATCGTCGAACCTTGCCTGGGCGATGACGCGTTGAAGCGCGAGGCTTGCCAGGCTTACGAACGCATCGCCGAAGCGCTGGCCGGACGACAACCGGCGCTCGCAAGGGAGGCCTTGGAAAAAGTCGTGGCCGCCAGCCCCGATGCGGGCTTGCGGGACAAAGCCAAGGCGGCGCTCGGCAAAATCAAATAAGCAACGGCAACCATTGACGGAGGAACGCGCAATGAACAGTTCAACCCAACGATCATCGTCCCCCTGCAACCGGCGACAATTCTTAAAAGCATCCGGCGCGCTGGTGGCCCTGCCTTGGATCATTCCCGGCTCCGCGCTGGGCAAGGATGGAAGTGTGGCGCCCAGCGAGCGCATCGTCATGGCCGGCATTGGCATTGGCAACCAGGGCGGGGGCGACCAAGGGGCGTTCCTCGGACGCGGCGACGTGCAATACGTGGCGATGTGCGACGTGAAAAAGGCCGTGCGCGAAAGCTCGAAGAACCGGATTGACCAGCATTACGGCGACAAGGGCTGCGCGGTGTACAGCGATTTCCGCGAGTTGCTCGCGCGCCCGGACCTGGACGCGGTCCACGTCGCCACGCCCGATCACTGGCACGCGGTGATCGTGACCGCGGCGTGTCGCGCCGGCAAAGATGTTTACTGCCAGAAACCCGAATCGCTCACCATCCACGAAGGCCGGGCAATGGTCGACACCGCGCGTCGTTTCAACCGCGTCGTCTCCGGCGGCAGCCAGCGCGTGATGGAGGATTACATGGGGACGGTGCGCAAATGTTGGAGCGGCGAGATCGGGACGCCCAAGGAGGTGTTCGTGAATTGCGGCGGCCCGTCGCAGCCGTGCTACCTGCCGGGCGAGGCGGTTCCGGAAGGTATTGACTGGGACATGTGGCTCGGGCCCGCCCCGTACGCGCCCTATCACCCGTATCGGATCAGCGGCTCGTTCAACATCAACGGCACGAGCTGGCGCTCCTGGCGCGACTATTCCGGCGGCGGCATGACCGACTGGGGCGCGCACCATTTCGGCGGCATGATGTTCGCCGTGAACAAAATGGAAGAGGGCCCGGTGGAGATCATTCCGCCCGACGGCAAGGAGCACAAATACCTGACGTATCGTTTCGCCGATGGCATGCTCCTTTATCACGGCAGCCGGGTCGATGTCGTCGGCGATGGCAACCCGATCGCCCCGCGCGAGATTCCGCGATACAAAGGCGTCGGCGGCATCTACGGAGACTTCATCGAGTCCGTGCGCACCCGCGAGAAGCCGTTCCGCGACATTGAGCGGGCGCACCGCACCGCGTCCATTTGTCATCTGGGGAACATCTGCTATCTGCTCAACCGCGTGCTGAAGTGGGACCCGGTGAAGGAAGAGTTCCCCGGCGACGAGCAAGCGAATCGTCTCCGCGACCGCGCCCGCCGCGAGCCGTGGACGATCTGAGCCGCGGTTTCGGCCGGCTACGGCGACTGCTTCGGTTCCAATTCTAGCCGGCGTTGGCGGTGACAGCGCCCTACTTATTATAGGATTGGTTATACTTCTTAATGATATCCAGTTGTTTGTCCTTGAGCGAGCCCGCGGTGAAGTAGGTAATGCCGCTGGCGCCGTTATCATGGGATTGGCGGATGGCTTCCTCAAAATCCGCCATATTATCCCCGTAGTGGTCCACCAACACGCCGGTGAACAGGCGCTGGCCGGGCTTTAGGTCGCGGACCCCCTGTTTGGTGGCAAAACCCACCCAAAACACGTTTCCGTCATGGTCCTTTTTGTAGGCCATCGGGAAAAAGAGATCCAAGTCCCAGTGCCCCCAGTCCTGTTTGACGTATTCTCGCGCCAATTCCGGAAAAGGAAAGACGGCGGCTGAGGCCAGCGTCCCCTCTTCATGGCAGATTTGAACGCACTCATTGACCAGGGACGTGATAGCGTCCATGCGGAACTGTTTCCAGGCGGCGTTCTCCTCCTTATCCGGCAGATCCAACGGGTCCACGCCGAACTTCTCCTTAAACTCCTTTCGGGCCAGCGGGTGGTAATCAAAGTCATATTCTGCCATCAGCCGGTCCTGCACCAGCGGCGCCCCGTTATGCTTGTAATGGGTCTGTAATTCCGACCCGAGCAAGACATCTACGTAACGGATGTAATCGAAATGCACCGAGGCCAGCCCTTTTACTCGGGCGATCTCGCGCACCCCCTTTTTGACATACTCCCGGGCGCCGGGAGAAAAGGGACTGAGAAAATTATAATAGTCGACGTAGGGGTGGAAATCCCGGCAGCTCTGCCCCAGGCGATTGACGGAATACCAGTCCGGGTGTTCGCGGCACTCTTTGCTGCCGCCCACGTTCATCATCCAGTGCCAGGCGTGAACCCGGATGCCGAAAGGGCTCCCCATCTTGATCAGCTCCTTTAATCGCTCGGGGCCATCGCCGGGGAGGATATCGGTGATGCCCGCGTCAGCCAGCTTGGCCATGCGCGCCACTTGGGCCGCCTCATTACCCCCATCCGGCCCTCCCCAGGCCGCGAAATAGAACTTTTTATCCGAATACCCGCCGCCGGCCGCCGCTTTGGGGGCGTTGGCCGCTGTTGCCAAAGCCGCGCTTGCGGCGAGAACCAGTGCGATTGCTTTCATGGTCTTCATTTGAAAAACAGTAATTATTTACAGTTGCCAGTTAAAGCCTGGGAAGCATGAGGTTTTGGCGCGCTGGAAACAAGCCAACACTGGTTTAGCTCGGCGCTTGAAGCGTTTTGGGGTTTTTTGACCGCCCCGCCATGCCGCGACGGTCTATGACGCCCGACGCTGGATGAGGGGGTGAAGCTCCACTAAGCGGGAGGTTCAAACGCGCAGAAAGATTTTGCGTTGGTAGAGGAAGCGCAGGAAAAGGAAGCCAAACGCCAGCGAAGTCGCCGCGAGCGTGAACTCGCCATAGCGTCCCAAAGCGGCGTTGACCGGGCCGCCGACAAAGAGTTTGGCCAGACCCTCGAAGTCGATGAAGCGTCCTCCGAAGTAGATTGTGATGGGGTTCACGCCGATCCAGACGAACGGGATCGCCCACCGTTGGAATTTCCAGACATCGATGACCTGGTAAAACACCGCCAGCAGCAGGCAACTGTAGCCGCCGGCCACCAGCACGAAGGAAGAGGTCCAGATTTTTTTAATCACCGGAAAATTCAAATGCCAGAGCCAGCCCACAGCCAGGCCGGCCAACCCCGCGGCGACCAGGTAAAGGACTTTTTTTCGATCAGGCACCGCGGGGTTTTTGAGCAGCAGGCCGGCGAATACGCCCAGGAGGCAGCTCGCGATGGCGGGGAGGGTGCTCAGCAGGCCCTCGGGGTCGTGGTCCCCGTCCCATTTGCGCAACGGCAGGAACTGTTGATCCACGTAGTTGGTCAGGTTCGCGCCTTCGGCGAAGTTGCCGGCCCCGTGTCCCGGCACCGGCACGAAAGAGAGGAGCGCCCAGTAGCCCAGCAGCAGCCCGGCGCACACGCCCGCCAGCGCTTTGGGCTTAAGAGAGACGAACAGCAGGCTGGTGAAAAGATAGCAGAGCGCGATGCGCTGCAGCACGCCGAGCAGTCGAATTTTCTCAAACGGGGTGGAAAGTCCCCCGTAGCAAAGGATCCCCAACAAATAAAGCAAGAGCGAGCGCCGCAGGATGCGCGCGATGGCCTCGCGACGGCCGGAACGCTCGATCGTTTTCGTCAAGGAGAAGACCAGCGAGACGCCGACGATGAAAACAAAGAGAGGGAAGATCAAATCTTCAAAATGGAAACCGGCCCAGGCCTTGTGCCGGAGTTGATTCGCGAGCGCGCCGATAAGGCCGGTTTCGGTGATCTTCCGCAAGCCGCGCACGAGTTCCTCGGCGCCGACGATCCAGAACATGTCGAACCCGCGCAAGGCGTCGAGCGAAAGGAGGCGCGGCGCGGCCGGGGTGGTTGAGAGCGGAGGAGCGGCTTGGTTCATCGTGTCGGGGTGAATTGTCGTGTTTCGTGGCGTCGCATTGGCGGAACAAGATGGGCGTTTTCATGGCGACGGCCAATCATAATTCCGCGACGCTGGGCTGGGCCGCGGCAATCGGCCCCCGGGAAAAGAAGTCAACCGCGCGCTCCTGGACGTCCTCGAGGGAGGCGGCCCGCGCCAATTCCACTTTGAATTGGTGGCCGAACTTGAAATTGGCGGCGAAGTAACGGGTGAACATCTGCAAGCGGCGCAGCGCCAACGCGGGCGTGAAATCCTCCATTAAGTGGCGGCGCATCAGGCTCCATACCGCCGGGAGGTCCACGATTTTGGGCAAGTCCCAGTTGGCAAAGATCCACGGCCGGGCCACCGCCATGCGACCCAGCATGACAGCGCTCATGGATTCGAAATGTTCGGCTTGAGCCTGCGCGGTGTGCGGGCCTCCCAAGTCGCCGTTGGCGATCAGCGGCAGCCGGGTCAAAGAAGCGGCCCACGGGAACAACTCGTGGCGGGCCCGGCGCGTGAATCTCTCCTCGAAGAATCGCGGGTGCAGAATCACCGCGTCCGCGCCGCCTTCCTCCAACGCCCGCAACCGCTCGGCAAACCGCGGCCGCCAATCCGGGCGGTCATGGCCTAGCCGGATTTTTGCGGTAAAGACGCGCGGCCAAAGGCGTCGCACTTTCTGGAGTACGGCCCGCAACGAGTCGAGGTCCTCGAACAAAGCGCTGCCGGCCGAGCACGAGCGAGCCGCCCTGGAGCCGCAGGCCAGGTTCAGGTCCAGCGCCTCGGCGCCCGCCGCTCCCAGCCGATCCAGAATCCGTTCCAACGGGTCGCCCGGGCCCAGCATGAGCTGATAGACCACGCACCCCTCGTGGGAACGGCGGCGCAACCAAGGCGAAGTCTTAAAGCTCTCGCTCAGGATTTGCCGCGCGGCCAGCATCTCCGTCCACACGGCGCCGCACCCGCCCAAGTCAGCCACCACCCGGCGAAAGGCGCTATGCGTGTAACCTACCAGCGGCGCGCAGAAGCGCGCCGGGGCAAAACGCCGGCCTCGAATGATGCACTCATCGAACAACGCGACCCAAGTTAACTGGGAGGGAGGCGTCCGGCTATCAAGATCCACGACGGTCCCCCCGGCTGAAAGGGGAACCTCCAAACCTCCGGGGCGCTGCGGGAGGCAACTATCGGTTGGATCAATAGGCGGATGATATTTTTTGATTAACACGACCGACGATGGGCTGGTAAAGTGGGGGGCATGAACGCAGCCTCCTTTTCCCGCGACCTCAATGGCCAAAGCGCCACTCAGGTATGAACGCGCGCCATAACTGGTCCCGCATCCTCGTCATGGTCGGCAGCGCCGGACTGCTGGTCGGCGCCCTAGACCCAATGGAGGGATCGGCGATCATCCTTCCGGGCAGCGGTTTGGTTGCGCTCGGCGCGTTCCTGGGGCCAAACGATCGTCGTTTGATCGCCTACCGAGTGTGGGCGTTCATTCTGATTGCGATCGGCGTGGGAGCGTTATGGGGGCTGAGCTCGCTCGGGGGCATCGGGGGTAAGTCTGGCCGCTCCATGTGGTGGGGAGTGCTGATCCTACCCTACTTTTTTGGCTGGTGCCTGAGTATTTGGGGACCGGGGTCGCCGCGCTGGTTGTTGTGGTTGGGCATCGTGGTCGGCCTTTGGTATTTGGGGTTGGCCGTGATGGTCTCCAGGGCCTCGGGGCGACATCACGCGGACACGGACGTTGTGACCATGAGCGTCATCGGCGCCGTCGGCCTGCTAACCATCGGCGGTTGCATTACCGCGTTGGTACGACGAAAAGCGGCCTCTAGCTCTCAGCAAGGCGGGAGCCCACCGATGGAACCGAACCGCGACAGCGGAGTCGTTGGTTAGATTTACGGCGCCTTGCGCGCGCAACGGAAGCCGCAGGCATCGGAGCCGAAGCAGGCGTCGGCAAAGCGAGGGGTCTCGCTGTTGCGGGCGGAAGCACGGCAGCCGTCCTCGCTGCTGCGCCAACTGCCGCCGCGCAGCACGCATTTCTCGCCCGACGCCGGGCCGCGCGGGTCCTGGAGTTCGCCATTTTGGTAGTAAGTCTCGCTGTAGAAATCATGGCACCACTCGGCGGTGTTGCCGTGGAGATCGTAGAGGCCCCAGGGATTAGGGGTCTTTTGGCCGACGGGGTGAGTCGTCTGACCGGCATTGGCCTTGAACCAGGCGTAGGTTTTGAGTCGGGCGGCGTCGGGGCCGAACGAGTAAGGGTCGCGGGCGCCTGCGCGGCAGGCATATTCCCATTCCGCCTCGGTGGGGAGTCGATAGCCGTTGGCGGTGAAATCACAGGTCAGGGTCTTGGGGTCGTAGCAAGGTTTGAGACCCTCTTTGAGGGACCGCAGGTTGCAGTAGAGGACCGCGTGATACCAATCCACCTGGTCGACCGGCCGGTCGGGCCCCTTGAATTTGGAGGGATTCTGGCGTGTCAGGTCCTCGTAGGCCTGCTGCGTCACCTCGCGAGTATCCATGCAGAAGGCGCTGATCCGGACCTTGCGCGCGGGCTTTTCGTCGGCATCGCCGTGGTCGTCGCCCATAATAAACTCGCCGGCGGGCAGGAGGGCCATGGTCAGCCCGCCGGAGGTGGCGATGATCTTCGGCGGCGCGGCCGAGGAAGCGTTGTCCGTGGCGGTTTGGTTGCCGGAATTACAGCCCGCGAGGAGGAGGGCGGCGAGGGCGCCAAGGGAGAGAGCCCGAAGGCGGGATCTGATATCAATGCCGCGGGGCTTCATAACTGGTGGGGTTGCGGAGCATTTGCTGCGTGCGACGGCGCAATTCGCGGGCGACGGGCGCCAGGCGAGGGTCGGCGGCCATGGCGAGGGCGGCTTGCTGGCGCAGGGTCTTTACCACCATCCGGCATTCTCCCACCAACTCGTCCTGGTTGCCGCCGATGTCCACCAGCGCGGCGGTGGTCTGCTTGCATTTGGCGAGCGCATCATCGCCTTCGTAGTCCACCAGGGTGGCCCGGAAATCGTCCACCAGCTTGCCGGCGAACGCGGGCGTTTTCAGGCCGTTTTTCCGCTGGGCGACGTAGTCGTCGATCTTACGCAGGGTCGTCTGCATGGCGGTGAGGCTCTCCGACAGCGGCGGATGCGCCTGCTTCTGGGTCTCGAGCCAGGCGATGGTTTCGCGGCCGAAGGCGGCGTAGTTTTCGATGCGGCCGCGGATATGCCGCACGAAGGCGATGACCTCATCGAGCGTCTTCTCGACCTCGTCATGTTTGGCCTTCTGTTCCTTCCGGGCATAAATGTCGTTGAGGATCGTGCGCGAGGCGCAGGTGGGCCGGCCTTGGAAGGTCTTTTTCTGCCCCTCGACATCCAGGACGTATTCGCAGGGGCCGACGCCGAGGGTGGCGCGCATGATGTCGACGATGGTGAATTCCTCCAGCGGAGTGGATTCGATGCGGTTGATGGGGTAAATGATGGCCGGGCCGAGGAAACGCACCCGATCTTTGAGCGGTTGCAGGGATCCCGCGCCGTCGCGGTCCAGCCAGCAGGGATAGAGAAAGCTCCCCAGCACGGTGGTCCAGCGCCCGCGGCCCGTCTTGAGCCAATCGACGTTGCCGAAGGACTCCACTTGGCCGTACCAGCCGTGTTTGACGTATTCGCCGTCGGGATTTTGAGTCAGCATTTCCCAGCTATCGACCAAAGCGTCATCGCGCCGCCAATCCACCCGCCAATGGGCGGGATAGGGGGCTTTCCAATCGAGCTTCAGGATTTGGTTGGCGTCAGCCGGGGCGATCTCGCGCTGGTGCCAAAGGCCCGGGGCGCTGAGCACGGCCACGGCGATCTTGCCGCCGACCCCGTAGCGAAGCTCCGAACTTGCGATGGTCCGGGACTTGTCTTGGCCGGTCAGGGTGATGCGGACATCGTCCTGGGCGACGTTCCAAACCGGCATCACGATGGCGTCTCCGTCGCCAACCAAGTGCAACAGGAAGTTCTCGCTGGGCAACTCGGTTTCGGATACCGGCAGCGTGGTGGCGTCGGCCACGATGTCATCGGCGAAGAAATCCGGCAGGACGGCGAAGCGGCCAGGGGCCAGCACCCGCAGAGCGCTCACGTTGGCGCGGGGTTCGGTCTGGACAAACACCTGGCCCAGCTTGAGGTCGAAACCCAGGGTGAGCGGACCGCCCTTCGCGGTCTTGTAGGTCGCGTCCACGGCGACGCCGCCTTGCGTGTTCTCGATAATCTTGACGGAGGCAAGAGCCGTGGCGGGCGATAGACCCACGGGGACCAACTCCGCCCGCATCACCAAACCGTTGTGACTCTTGGCATACACCTCGGCCCCGCGACCTTTGCGGCGAAGCACGACCGCCAAACGGTCATTCGCCAGCACGGTATCGCCCTTAAACTTATGGTTGATGAGGTCTTCGGGCAGGGCCTTCCATTGGTTCGTTTGAGCGAAGACCGCGGGCGCCAGCGGGGCGGGCGATGCGGCGCCCGAGTCGAATAACCGCGCCGACATCAGGGTCTGCGCGGTGGCGAAGGGCGCTGAGAGGTGAACCAGAAGGACCAGCGCAACCCCCAAGCCCCACCAAACTCGGGTGGGACGAGTCGCGATTTGGTTTCGGGAAGTTCGCGTAGGAGGACAGGGATAAAAGTCGCCGCACAACATGCGCGCTATTCAACCTGCGGGATGGGACGATTGCAAGGGATAACCGCGCGCCCAAGATTCTGTGAAGGCTGGAAACCGCTTCACTCTGACCGTTGCCTTTTGTACCCTTTTACCCATGCGCTCGGTAATCAACAGTAGCTCCGCGCGGATCTTCGCCTTTCCCTTCAACTTAATCTCGGCTTGACGACACATGAAACCAACCACAAGCGTTCGATTGCTGCTGCTTGCGTTGCCAATCGTTGGGCTCGGCGTTTTGTTCCTCAGCACGGCCTGGTCGCCGCCCAAGCCAACGCGCTGGCTCGTCGTCTCACCACCAGTGTTCGGCGCGCGCGCCAAGGCGCGGGCCATCCATCCGATAATTTCCTTGGCCGCGTCAAATGCCGGCCCGGAAACCATCAGCTTCGAGGTGGTCTGGTTGGAGTGCCGCATCCGGTCCGGTTTTAAACTAATGGAGGTCGCTGGCATGCACCCGCGAGGCGTTCGGAAACAGGTCCTTTTACCGCCCGGGGCGGCGACGAATGTTGTCGTAGAGGTATCGAAGGACGGGCCGATCGATGAAGCCTGCTGGTTTTGCTGCCAGATCGACTGGGTCGAAAAAGAGTCTCGGTTGGAGCTCTTGGCCAAGAAGCTTGACGGGCCCATGTACTGGATGGCGGCCGTTCTTGGCGCCAACTGGAACCCGCCCTGGCGACACAAGCATCATGACTATGGCGTGGTGTTTGCCTCCAATGTGAGCGCGGCCTCCTATTTCAACGAAGTCTATGGTTTCACTCAGGGGCAATGGTTGGAGGAACAGCGATTGGAGCAGCAACGACAGGACGAGTTGGCGCGACTTCAGACCGCCTCGCGGCCCGCCGCGTTCCGCTCCGGGCGCGGTCTCGGCAAGCCCCCAACCGCCGAGGAAGTGGTCGCGGCGGAAGCGAAACGGGCCTTCGCGGCGTTTTGTCGGGCATCCACTAACGGGACGGACAACGCCGCCGCCGGCGCTTCGCCGACTCCCGAACTCGGAGCGCCTCCGTCAGGCTCGCCAGATCCGCGGGGCATCAACCCGCGATAACCAAGCTCCCGCCAACCGCCGCCATGAGGGCAGCGGAGTTGCCCTTATGGTTGCTGCATTCAATTTGCGGGAGGCCGCCGACAAGAAACCGCTTCGCTCTGACGGTTTCCTTTTGTACCCTTTTGCCCATGCGCCTACTATTTGACAGCAACGTCCGCGCGACCCGCCGCCTGCCCCTTTGCCTGACCCTCGTCCTGGCCGCCTGGCTTCCAAACGCCCCCGCGGTCACGCCCCTGCCGGGAGAGTTTCTCGCGTGTAAAACCTGGTTCGACCGCGTGTTTCCCCCTGACGGCCAGGCGGGGACCGCGGCCAGCCTGGCAATCCTCTATGAGGACGCGCCGGATGCCGTGACGCGAGGAGCGTCCTGGCGAGGCGCCCCGTTTCAGCTCGGAGACAAAGTCTATGCGCATGGGCTCGCCTTCAATTCGACGAAGCATATCCTGGTTCGGCTGGGAAAACCGGCCGACCGGTTCACCGCCGAAATCGGGCTCGAAAACAACGACGACACGCGGCGCGGCGAGGCGCTGGGGGCTGGTTCGGTCACGTTCCACGTACTACTGGCCGGCAAGGAGGTGTTCAGCTCGCCGGTCCTCCGCCGCAAAGACGGCCCGCAGGTATTGGACCTCGCTTTGAACGGCGCGAGCGAATTCGAGATTCGCGTCAACGATGGCGGGGATGGGCGGGGTTGGGACCAGGCCCTCTGGGCCGAAGCCACCGTGCGGATGGAGGACGGCGCCCGCCTGCGCCTGCAGGACTTGCCGTGGGCCGGCGACGCGGCGACCAACCCGTTCGGATTCTCGTTTCTGCGCGGCGGCGCCGGCAGCGCCTCGTTCCTGGGCCAATGGGCCCGCCAAGCCCGGGAGGCCGCCCAGGACGCAACCGGGGCCCCGCGAACCCTCACTTACACCGATCCCGCCAGCGGTTTGGAGGCGCGGGTCGAGGCGGTCCGCTTCACCGATTTCCCCGCCGTCGAGTGGACGGCGCATTTGAGCAATCACGGTTCCACCAACACCCCAGTGCTCGAAAATATTGAGGCCTTCGACGCCGCCTTGCCCGTGCCCACCGCGGGCCATGCCGCGCTTCATTGGGCCACAGGCGGGGTGGCTTCCTTCGATGATTTCGCGCCCCAAACAACCGACCTGAAGCCCGGGGCCAAGCTCCGGCTCCATCCCGGCGGCGGCCGCTCCTCCTCCCAGGTCATGCCCTTCTTCAACCTCGAAGGCGCCGGCGGCGGCGTGGTCATCGCCATCGGTTGGACGGGTGAATGGGCGGCGGAGTTTGCCTGTGACGCGCGCGGCCAAACCACGCTCAAAGCGGGTCTCGACCGCACTCGCCTGGCGCTTTACCCGGGGGAGAGCATTCGCGGGCCGCGGATGCTCCTGCTCTTCTACGAGGGCGACCGCTGGCAGGGGCAAAACCTGTTGCGACAGTTCATCCTGGCCCACCACCGGCCCTCGAGGAATGGCCAACCGCTGGTGGCGCCCATCACGTGCGGCAACTGGGGCGGCACGGCCGCGGAAATCCACCTCGATAACATCCGGCAGATCGTTCAGCACCGGCTGCCGATCGATTATTATTGGATCGATGCCGAGTGGTATGGGAAGGGCGCCTGGCCGGTGAATACCGGGAGTTGGGAGGTCAAGACGGACCTCTATCCGGAAGGGTTCAAACCGCTGAGCCAGGCCTTGCGCCAAACCGGACGCGAACTGATGCTTTGGTTCGAACCCGAGCGCGTCCACAAGGACACCGTTTGGCATCGGCAACACAAGGAATGGCTCTTGGGAACAGAGGGCGACGACTTCCTTCTGAACCTCGGCAATCCGGAAGCGCGGAAGTTCCTAACCGCCTTCGTTTCGGGGAAGATCGACGAATTTGGCCTGGGATGCTACCGGCAGGATTTTAATATCGATCCGCTCCCGTTTTGGCGCGGCGCCGACGCTCCGGATCGACAAGGGATGACGGAGATCCGGTATATCGAAGGCCTCTACGCCTACTGGGATGAACTGCGGGCGCGACATCCGGATTTAATCATCGACAATTGCGCCAGCGGCGGCCGGCGGCTCGACCTCGAAACCGTAGGCCGCGCGACTCCGTTCTGGAGAACGGACGGTCCGCGCGATGCCATCGCGCACCAATGCCATACCTACGGCCTCTTGCCCTGGCTGCCTCTGAGCGCCACCAGCCAGGACCGGGTTCGGGATATTTACGAGTTCCGCAGCAGCATGTGCAGCAGCCTGTGCCTCAACTGGTGGGTTGACGGCGATGCCCCGGCTCAAAAAATCGCCGCCGATTTCCCGTTCGATAGCGCGCGCGCCATCCTGGAGCAATACCTGGCGATCCGCGACTTCTACTACGGCGATTACTACCCGATCACCGACTACTCGCAGGCGGGCGATGTTTGGATGGCGTATGAGTTGAATCGCCCCGCGCAGGGCAAGGCCTTGGTGGTGATCTTGCGCCGGCCGTCAAGCCCCTATGAAACCGCGTCGTTTCCTTTGCGCGGTTTGGACGCGCGGGCGTCCTATCGCGTCACCAACCTCGATAGCAAAGAACAGGCCCAGCGCTCCGGCGAGCAACTATCGGGCGGCGGGCTTGAGGTGTCGCTCAAAGCCAAGCCGGGTTCCGCATTGTTGCTGTTGGAACGGCAGTAATCGGCCTAAGTCGGCAAGAGGACGGAGATGGTGGCGCCGTGGCCGGGGCGGGACTTGATCTTCACTTTGCCGCGATGGGTTTCAATGATGCGGCCCACAATGGCCAAGCCGAGTCCGGTGCCTTTGGCCTTGGTCGTATGGAGAACCGAGGTGAAGGCCCGGCGTTGCTGCTCGGGAGTCATTCCCGGTCCGGTGTCCTTGAAATCCACAGCGACATAGGCGGCGTTCTCCCCACGGCGCGGGATGCGGATGGAGCGGGAAAGGATGGTTAGGGCGCCGCCCTCGGGCATGGCCTCGGCGGCGTTGAGGATCAGGTTGAGGAAGGCCTGCTCAAGCTGCGGGGCGTCGCCCAGGACCGGCGGCAGCCCGGGTGCGAGCTTGCGTTCGAGTTGGATATTCTGATGCTTGAGCTTGTGGCGCACCAGGAGCGCCAATTCGTCGATCACCTCATTGAGATTGACCGGCGCCAGTTGCGGTTCGGTCGTGCGGGCAAAATCGAGGATCTGCTCGACGATGCGGTTAAGGTGCTCGATCTTTTCATCGATAATGCGGGCGTCTTTGGCGCGGGGGTCGCCGAGGGCGAATTTCAGATCCAGCGAGTGATAAAGCATCTTCATCACCGTGAGGGGATTGCGGATCTCATGGGCGACCTCGGCGGCCAGCAAGCCCAGGGCGGAGAGTTTCTCGTTCTGGCGCAACTGCTCCTCGACGTCGACGACGCGTTCGTAGAGGCGGGCCTTCTCGATGGCGATGGCGGATAACTCGGCCAGGGCGGAGAGGATGCGGACCTCCTCGTTGGAGAAGCTGTAAGGCTGGCCGGTATAGACGCTCAGAGTGCCGATGACCTGCCCGCCGAAGATCAGCGGCACGCTCAGGAGCGCGGACAGGCCCTCGCGCCGCGCCACCTCCACGTGCTGATAGCGGCTGGAGGTCCGCACATTCTCAATTTGGATCGGCTTCTTGCGCCGCACGACGCTGCCCAAGAGGCTCTCTTCGATGCCGAGCCGGGGCTTGGCGATGTAGGCTTCGCCCGCGCCAAAGCTGGCCCGCAAGTCCAACCACTGCCGCGTTTCGTCCAGCAGCATCAGCGAGCACATCTTGGCCCGCATCAGCACGCAGGCCTCCCGGGTGATGACCTTGAGGGCGTCGTCGAGGCTCAAAGCGGAATTGATGACCTGGCTCACGCTGGCCAGCGACTCGAACAGGCGCGCCTTGAGCCGCAGTTGTTCGTAGAGCCAGGTGTTATGGATGACCCGCGCCGCCTGCGTCGCCAGCGCTTCGAGTAACTCCTGGTCCTCGGCCGTAAAGGCTTCGAGTTGATCGGAATCCACGTTGACCACGCCGCGAATCTCGCCCTGGACCTCCAACGGCACGGCCAACTCGGACCGAACTTCGGACCGCAGCATGACATAGCGCGGGTCGCGGGTCACGTCTCCGACCCGAGCGGGCTTGCCGTTGCGGGCAACCCAGCCGGTCAAACCCTCGCCCACCCGCAACTTGAGCTCCGCAGCGCTGGGCGGCAGGCCATGGAAGGCGTGGATTTCCAGGAAACCGGTGTTGGGATTGACCAGGACCACGGTGCCGCTGTTGGCCCGCGCCAGGCGCACGGCTTCCTTGAGGATCAACTGGAGCGCCTCCTGCGGATCCAGGGTCGAGTGGATCACGTTCCCGACCTGGTAGAGCAACTTCAACCGCTCGTAGCGCGCCTCGAGGCTTTGGGGTTCGGGGTTCATGGGCGGCTTAGCGGACCCGGCTGGTCAACCAGAGGCCCGCCAGGCCGAACGACAGGTTGGGTGCCCAGGCGGCCAGCCATGGCGTCACATAGCCGCCCGACCCAAGCGCCAGGCAAACCTGTTGCAGCACGAAATAGGTGAACCCGATAAAGAGGCTGCTGGCGACGCCGACAAACACATTGCGCCGGCCGACCGGGACGCCAAAGGGGACGGCGATCAAGACGACCACCAGGCAAGTCCAGGGCGTGGCCAGCCGCCCCTGAAGTTTCGTGCGCAACCAGTTGCCGATCTCCGGGGCGGGAGCGGGATGCAGCCGCATATAGTTGACGATTTCGAGGATGGACATGTCGGAGGTCTTGGTCCGGCGGGCGCCGGGGAGCGCAAGGATGCCGTTGATCTTGATCTCGCTCTTGATCTCTTCCGGGGTTTCGGCGAACTCGGGAAAGGCCATCACGTTGGTCTGCAGGAGCGGGGCGGGCATGCCCGTCTCCTGGGAGTCTTTGAATTCCTGCACGCCGTAGAAGGTCCACACTCCGTTGGTCCGGAGGGCGCGGTTGGCGTAAAGCGTGAACCACGAGCCGGCCGCCGGCCAGATCACCTTCGGATTGTCCATCTCGCCGCTCAGGGAATGATACACGCCGATGTGCCAAATCCGCCCGTTGACCTCGTTGCGAAAGTCCAAGGGCCGCACCTCGCCGCGCCGGGTTCCGCTCGCCGGGCCCTCCAGCAAGCGCCGGGCGGCCTCCCCGCTGTCGGGAGCCCACCCCTCGTTGATGAGGAACGAGGTTAAACTCAGCGTCAGCCCGACGGCAAAGTAGGGGAGACTCAGACGCCAGAGGCTGACGCCCGCCGCTCGAATGGCGGTCAACTCGTGATGGCGGGCATGGTTGGTTAAAGCGTAGAGCAGGGCCAACAGCAGCGCGATCGGCAGGATGACGATCAGGATTTCCGGCGTCTCTACCAGGTAATATTGGGCCACGCCCATCAAGGACAACCCGGCTCTCTGGAAGTCGTTCAGCATCGCGAACAGGTCGAAGGCCACCCAGAAAATCAAAAAGCCGCCCAGGCAATAGCCGAGCGGGACGAGCAGTTCGCGCAGAAGGTACCGATCCAGCAGCCGCATTCCTCGGGGAACGTAGCGGTCTGGCCAGCCTAATGCAAGCGGCGCGCATTCCCCCAGCGTATTCCCTCAGGCAAGGCAAGGCGGCAGGGGACTACCGCAGTCGACAACCCTTTGAGCGGACCGACGACGGCGTGATTCTGATCGCGCCCGACACTTTCAATGGCAACCCTTGCCGTCGGGAGTCGCGTTCCCTCAGGGGCGGCGCGGTACCAGCAGGATATCGCCGGTGTCCAGCCATGGCGCGCCGTCGGGGGTATTGGTGGCGAGCAAGGTCGCCGCCGGAAAATTGGTCTGGCATCGGTGATAGCCCTCGCGCTCGAGCGCCAAGGGAATGGAATCCCAAGTCCCCCACCGCACGAAGGACAGCACCCGTTCGCTGGGCAGCGTGAAGCGGCCGTCGGGCCCGGTCTTGATCGGCGCTTTGCGCATGAGCAACTCTCCGCCCTTGGGTTGAGCGCCGGCGGGAGGCGGTGGTTCCACCGGACTTCGGACCACGGTCACCCCCGCCAGCGGCGCGTGAGAATCGGCCGCCAGCACCCGGCCCGTGACCTGCGGGGCGACATAAGGTCCGGTGGAGATGGACTGGCACCCAGCCGCCGCCAAGGCGAGCCACAGGAAAAGGAGACGCCTGGCCATCGGAACGGGTTACTTATTGAACCGGAAATTGGTCAAGTCGTAGTCCTGCATGACATACTGCTTGGTTTCCAAGCGCTGTTTTCCGGCCCGCTTGGCCTGGGTCTCGCCCCCCGTGGCGATGAAATCCTCGAAGCCGATGATCTCGGCGCGGATAAAGCCCTTTTGCATGTCGGTGTGAATGCTCCCCGCCGCTTCCAAGGCCGTCGCGCCCTGGCGGATCGGCCACGCCCGGTTCTCCTTGCCGCCCACCGTCAGGAAGCAGATATATCCGCCTTCCTTGAAGGCCCGCAGCAGTACGGCGTCGGGGTTTTGCAGGTCATCGGCCGTGGCGACCGAAATCGGTTTATTGGTATAAAAACTGTGCGCCGCGATTGCCTGCAATTCCTCCGGGCTGAGCCCGGCCTTGGCCACAAACTGCTCCCCTTCGAGCAAACCCTGGATCTTCTTGAGCACCGCGCGTTCCGCCTCTAGCGGGTCGCGTCCCAACCGCGTTTCGACAAATTCCAAATCCTTCAGGATCAGGTCCGCCCGCGCGTCGCTCGAAGCCAGGATCGCGTCGGCGTCCAGCAACTGCGTCTCGTCCAACAACTCCACCTGCGCGTAGGTCTTCTTGTCCGCCTGCACCAGGGCGTCGGTCTGGTCGAAGCGCGGGTCCTTCAGATTGTGCCGGCCGGGCTTGATTTCCGTGATACCAAACAAAGCGATCTTCATAAAAGCGTTCTAGCGGAATCCGTCCGCTCGCGCAGTCTAACGGATGTCCAGGCCCGAGGAAACAGGATTCTCCGCTAGTGAGTAAATCCGCGGCATTTTGGGATGGCCCCGCGGACGGTTCTCGCCGACAATCGCAGCCACGCGAACACATTATGAATCGTCGCCACTTCCTTCTTTCGTCCGGGGCGCTCGCCGGCTCCGCCGTCCTTCCCGCCTCCGTGGGGCCCGCGGCCGCGGCGGTCGACTCCGCCGCCGGGTCCAAGCCCGCCGGCCCCAAGTTTAAACTCGGAACCATCACCTACAACATCGGAGCGGCGTGGGACCTCGCGACGCTGCTGGCGGTTTGCAAGACCACGCATTACGATTACGTCGAGCTGCGCACGACCCACGCCCACAAGGTGGAACCGGACCTTTCCACCGAAGCGCGACGCCAGGTGAAGCGGCAATTCGAGGACGCCGGGGTCCGGCTTTGGAGCTTCGGCACCGTATGTGAATTCCAGTCTCCCGAACCCGGAGTGGTCAAAACGCAGATCGAGAGTTGCCGGGCCTTTTGCCAACTCGCGGCCGAGGTGGGCGCCCAGGGCGTGAAGGTGCGCCCCAACGGCCTGCCCAAGGGCGTCGAGACCGAAAAGACCCTCGAGCAAATCGGCAAGGCGCTCCAGGAATGCGGCCGGGCCGCCGAGGACTGCGGCGTGGAAATCTGGGTGGAGGTCCATGGCGGCGGCACGCAGAATCCCCCCAACATGCGGCGCATTCTCGACCACTGCGGCCACCCGAAGGTGGGGATCTGCTGGAACTCCAATCCGACGGATGTCAAGGAAGGTTCGATCCGGGAGGCGTTCGAGCTGCTCAAGAAGGATATCCGTTCCTGCCATATCACCGAACTTTGGAGCGACTACCCGTATCGCGAACTTTTCGCCGGCTTCCGGTCCATCGGCTACGACCGGGTCACTTTTATGGAAGTGGCGGGCGTGCCCGAAGAGCCGGGCGCCAAGGAACCCGCCGCCGCCATTCGGTTCATGCGCTATTACCGGGCGCTATGGAATGAACTGGCATGAGCCGCCTGTCGTTCCCTCCACAGATTATGACAACCCACTCTTTCGCGTTAACGGGTAACGGGCCGCAGCGCGCCCCTCACCACCCCGACCTCGCCGTTCGCCCCGGACCAACCGCTCCCTCGCTCGGGGCAAGGCTGCTCCTCTGCCTGGCCGTGGGAGGTATGGCGGCCTCAACCGCGGCCGCCGACCTGAACCCTCCATCCCGGGGGAGCGCGCTGAGCTACCGCCGGCCGGCGATCAATTGGTCGGCGGAGGCGCTCCCGATTGGCAACGGGCGGATGGGGGCTATGCTGTTCGGCGGCGTGGGGCTGGAACGTATCCAATTCAACGAGCAGAGCCTGTGGTCGGGCGACAACAACTGGGATGGCGACTACGACTGCGGCGACCACGGCTTTGGCGCGTACCGCAACTTTGGCGATCTGGTCATCGCGTGGGATGGCGGCGCGCCGACGGTGACTTCCCCCAGCGGCCATGCCAACGGCAACGGACAGGGCATCGATCAAACTATAGACGGCAAGGCCGATACCAAATGGTGCATCGAAAACCCCGGCGCTTCGGTGGTCTGGCAGGCCAGTCTGCCGGAGGCGAAAGTCGTCGCTTCCTACATCCTGACGAGCGCCAATGACGTGCCCAGCCGCGACCCGCAATCCTGGACGCTGGAAGGTTCGACCGATGGCGCGGTTTGGGCGCCACTGGATCGCCGGGACCTTGGCCAACCGTTCGAGCAGCGCCTTCAGGCCAAGGAATTCGGGATCGCGCATCCCGCGTCCTGCCGGTTCTATCGCTTCACGTTCGCGCCCAAGGACCCGAGTCATTTTCAGGTGGCGGAGATCGCCCTGGCGGGCGTTTCCTTCACGCCCGCGCCCGCGCCACCGGACTACCGGCGTGAGCTGGACCTGACCACCGGCGTCCACCGCGTCTCCTTCACCCACAAAGGCGTCGCGCGCGTCCGGGAAGCGTTTGCCAGCCACCCGGACCAGGTGATGGCATTCAGGTACACCGCCACCCAACCGGGCGCTCTTTCCGGGACGATTTCCTTGAAATCCGGACAGGCGGCCCGGACGCTCGCCACCCGCCGAGGTTTGTCCTTTGCCGGCGAAATGCCGAACCATCTGAAATACGCCTGCCTGCTTCGCGCGCTGCATACCGGCGGCCAAACCACCTTCGAAGGCGATTCACTGGTGTTCAAGAACTGTGACGACCTCACCCTGCTCCTGGATGCCCGCACCAACTACAAGCCGGATTACCACGCCGGTTGGCGCGGGGCGGACCCGATGCCGGTGATCGAGCAGGAACTGGCCGCGGCGGAAGCCAAACCCTACGGAGCATTGCTCGCGGCGCACGCCCAAGACCTTTCTTCGCTCCTGGGCCGCGTCACCCTCGACCTCGGAGACACCGACGCCGCCCTCGCCGCGCTGCCCACGGATGAGCGCTTGAAGCGATACGCCAGCGGCGGCGCCGACGCGGGCTTGGAGGCGGCCATGTTTCAATACGGCCGCTACCTGCTGGCGAGTTGCTCGCGGCCGGGAGGGTTGCCCGCCAATTTGCAAGGCTTGTGGAACGACAGCAACAATCCGCCCTGGGCCAGCGATTACCACAACAACATCAATATCCAAATGAACTACTGGGGAGCCGAACCCGCCGGCCTTCCCGAATGCCACCTGCCGCTCATCGATTTTGTGGCCGCCGCCCGCGAGCCTTGCCGGATCGCCACCCGCAAGGCCTTCGGAGAAACAACGCGCGGATGGACGGCCCGCACGAGCCAAAATATCTTTGGCGGCAACGGCTGGGATTGGAACATCCCCGCCAGCGCCTGGTACGCCCAGCATGTGTTCGAGCACTGGGCTTTCACGCGGGACGAGAGCTACTTGCGCCAAACCGGCTACCCCATCCTCAAGGAAATCTGCGAATTGTGGGAAGATCGCCTGAAAAGCCTGCCCGATGGCGCGCTGGTGGTACCCAACGGCTGGTCCCCCGAGCACGGCCCGCGCGAAGACGGCGTGATGATGGACCAGCAGATCATTTGGGATTTGTTCGAAAACTACCTGGACGCCGCCAAGGCCCTGGGCCTGGATGGCGATTACCAGAAAAAGGTCGCCGCGATGCAGGCGCGGCTGGCGCCGAACAAAATTGGGAAGTGGGGACAGTTGCAGGAATGGCAGGCGGACCGGGATGATCCCAACGATACCCATCGCCACACCTCGCACCTCTTCGGCGTGTATCCGGGGCGGCAAATCAGCCCGTCCGCCACGCCGGCCCTGGCGAAGGCGGCGGCCATCTCCCTCAAAGCCCGAAGCAACGACCACGGCGATCGCGATGGCAAAACCTTCGCCGTGGACACCACCATCGGCGACAGCCGCCGCTCCTGGACCTGGCCGTGGCGTTGCGCGGTCTGGGCCCGGCTGGGTGATAGCGAACGCGCCCGCATCATGGTGCGGGGACTGCTCACCTACAACACCCTGCCGAACTTGTTCTGCAACCATCCCCCGTTCCAGATGGACGGAAACTTCGGCATCACCGGCGCCATGGCTGAGATGCTCCTCCAATCTCACGCCGGCGAAATCCACCTGCTTCCCGCCCTGCCCGCGGATTGGGCCTCGCGCGGCGGATTCACCGGCCTGCGCGCGCGCGGCGGATTCACCGTGGATTGCGCGTGGAAGGAGGGCAAAGTGGTTTCCTTCCGCATCCGCGCCGCGAAAACCGCCCAGGTCAGAGTGCGCGTCAACGGGGAAGCAAGGGAAGTCGCCGCCGAGGCGCTATAAACTCCTCCCGGTAGCGGCGTATCGATAGAGCGCCGCTGAGGGTTTCGACGCATGGCGGCGCTCCGCCCAGAGGCCGCTACGCCTGGGTTCGAGGGTTCAAGGCGCGAACCTCCGAGTTGTCGGAAATCCCTCCTCTGCTCTCGCCGCGCGGCGGCGCGGCGCCGGCAGCCGCGGGCGGCGGGCCGAGATCGCCCCGCGGAACCACGCCCCCCGCGCGGCCCCGCGCCCGGCCATCTACAGTTGTAAATATTTTCCTTGACTCCTCTACATCTGTGGAGCATACTGGCCGCGTTATGGCGAAAAAACCTGTCGAGTTAACCGAAGCGGAGTGGACCATCATCAAGGCGGTGTGGGACGACGAGCCGTGCGGCGCGCCGGCCATTCAGGAAAAACTGCGCGCGCGCACGGCGTGGACCTATTCGACGGTCCGCACGCTCATGGACCGCATGGTGGCGAAGGGCTTGCTCCGCGCGGAGAAGATCGGCCACGGCACCCGCTTTCGCTCCGCCGTGACTCGCGAGCAGGCGCAGCGCGGCGAGTTGCTCTACGCCTTGAAAAACGCCTTCAACGGAGCGCTCACGCCGATGCTCCAGTGCCTGTTGGACACTGGCGAGCTTTCCGCCCGCGAGCTTTCCCAACTGGAGGAACTCATCCAGGCCAAGAAGCGAGTGGCGCCGCCCGGCGCCGCGGACCGAAAGTCATAAGCGAGCTAACGCCAGAGAGGTTATGAACTGGAACTTTCATTCCGCGAACCAGTGGGCCGGGCAACTCCTGCGGTTTGCCTGGCCGATGCTGTGGCAATCGAGCCTTCTCATTGGCCTGGTCTGGGCCTTGGACCGGGGACTGCGGCGCCGCGCGCGCGCCGCGGCGCGCTACGCGCTCTGGCTCGTGGCGCTGCTGAAACTGGTGTTGCCGCCGTCGCTGGCCGCTCCCACAGGCCTGGGGTGGTGGCTAAGGCCCGCCTCGCTTCCGGCCGCGGTCCGCCACGAGGCCCGGGTGGCGACGTTTGCGCCCGAGAGGACGCCCGCGCCCCTCCCGGCGGCGCCGGTCTTTGTTCCCCCGCCGCGCCGGTTGGAGCGCCTGTCCCCGGGGACGTGGGCGTGCCTGCTTTCGGGGGGCGTGAGTCTTGGCTTGCTGGGATGGGTCATGGCTCGGTGGCGGTGGGTCGCCCGCGCGGCGCGGCGCGGGGTCCCGGGGCCGGCATGGCTCGCCGGGTTGCTCGAAGAAGAGCGGCGCCGCGCCGGTCTGCGCGGACCGGCGCGCTTGCGGCTGACCGAGGAGGCGATGTCCCCGGCGGTGTGCGGCCTGATTCAGCCGGTGATCCTGTTGCCGAGGGCGCTGCTTGAGGATCTCTCCCCGGATCGCCTGCGGCCGGTGCTGCTGCATGAGCTCATCCACCTTCGCCGCGGCGACGTATGGGTGAGTTGGGCGCAGGCCTTGTTGCAGATCCTCTACTGGTGGCATCCGTTGGTGTGGATGGCGAACGCCCGCATCCGCCGCGCCCGCGAGGAGGCGGTGGATGACGCCGTAGTCGTCGCGTTGCGCGAGGAGGCGGAGTCTTACGCATCGACGCTGCTGGCGGTGGCCCGGCTCGGGTTGCCCCGGGCGATGGCGGGACTCGGGTTCGTGGGCATCATGGAATCGCGGAGCGCCCTGCGACGGCGCATCGAGCGCCTGGTTAATCTCCCCGCGCCGAGTCGCGCGGGCCTCACGCTCACCTCGGCGTTGTGTGTGACGGCGTTTGCCACGTTCGCGGTGCCGATGGGCGAAGGGCCCGGGCCGGCCGAAAAGACGCCGGCGGCCGCCACGGAGGGGGCGGCTGCGACTCCTGCCGCGATTCGGCCGATGGACAATGTCTCGGCGGAACCCGCGAGCACGGAGCTCCGTGGCATCCAGGCCCTGATGGACAAGCGGATCCGCCTTGAACAGAGCGTTATGGCGGCGCAGGCGAGTGTTGATAGGTTGGGCCTGAAGATACCCGAGGGGATGGCGGGCTCGGAAGCTCCGGATCCTCGGTTGACGGCTGAAACTCTGCGGCAGATCAATAAGCTGCTTATCGAGACCCAGGCGGATTATGTTCGTCAAGCAGCCCTGCTCAAGGAACTAAGGGCGCTCGACTCGGAAGCGTTGGTTCAGGTCCTCCCCACTGCGGCGCACGATAGTCTGCTCGCTTCCTTGCAGGAACAATTGACTTTGGCTGATCAAAAGTTGCTGACCGTCGCGCACGACTACGGCCCCAATCACCCGGAGGTTATCAAGGCCAAAAGCCAAGTGGCGGATCTGCGCCTGAAGGTCGCGCGGCGCGCCGAGGGCATCATGGCGGGGTTGGCGACTCGGCTTCATTCAGTCGGCCAGGTGCTTACAAACCTGACTCAAGAGTTGGACAAGGAGAGGGCGATTCTCGCCCCACGGAATTCTCCGCCTCAGCCCAACCCCGGCTCGCGGACGAATCTAACCTATGTGGGACGCGGCCGCCAGAAGATCGTCCATAAGCTCGACCTCATCACCCTGGAGGATCTGGGTCCCCGGCGGAACTTGCCCCTGAGCGAAGCCGTGAAACTGCTCAACGAACAGGCGCTGGCTCGCGACCCCGAGGGAAGAGGTATCAACTTCATCATCGAATCAGGCGTGAACGTGGTTGCAGACGGTGCTGCGCCAGGGGTTGACACGTATGCGGAATCCGCCGCCGCCGGCCCGGCCGGAGGCGCTTCGATAGACCTGAGCCAGGTTGGCGTCAAGATCGAACCTCCCTTGCGCGGCGCACCGTTGGCCGACGTCCTGAATGCGATCGTCAAAACGGCGGACCAGCCTATCAAGTACTCGATTGAAGACTACGGCGTGGTGTTCTCTGAGCGACGGACCGAGAACGTCCCACTCTATTTCCGCACCATCAAACTGGATCCGGAGGTGTTCGAGGCGGGTCTCAGTAACGCCGCGGTGGCGGCGGGATTGCCCGTGGCAGGTCCGTATCAGGGCATAAGCCAGTTCTTTTCCAGCCTCGGAGTCGAAATGAAACCCCCAAAGGCGCTTTTCTACAAAGACCGGGAGGGGACGCTGCTGCTTTACGCGACCTTGCGCGATCTTGACATTATTGAGTGGGCGGTGGGCGCCCTGAATACCCCGCCTCAGCAGATCGCCATCAAGACGAAGTTCATTCAATTGCCCGAGGCAGAGGCGAAAGCCTTCGCCGCCGAGTATGCGTCCTCCAATTCTCTTTCGTTTAGCACGGTCAGGCTAACCCCCTCGCAGGCGCGCCAGCGATTGGAGCGATGGACTGCCCTTGCGGATGCCAAAATCGTGTCGCAAGCGGAGATCATCACGCTAAGCGGCCGGCAGGCCGAAGTGCAAACGAGGGACCTCATGACCGTAGTCTCCGCTACGAACTCACCGGGGACAACCTCCGGCCCCCGGCTGGTTACCAACCAGGTGCCGGTAGGACCTGTCCTGGACCTCATTCCCACCGTTTCCAAGGATGGTTTCGCGGTTCAACTCGCACTCGTCGCCACCTTGAAGGAGTTTATCGGCTATGACGACCTGGGCAGTTTCGCATTCGCGACTCCCGGCGAGGGCAACCAGTCGACTCCTTTCGTCGCCCCGCCTCCGCTACCGCATTTCCGCGTCCGCCAAGCGAGTTCCACCGTGAACCTCTGGGACGGACAGACCGTGGTCCTCGGGGAGTTGGTTTCCACGGAGATCCTGAAGCTCAAAGACAAGGTCCCGGTGCTCGGGGACATTCCGTTGCTTGGTCATTTATTCCGCAGTGATAGCAGCCAAACGAACCGGAATTACCTGGTGGTGCTGGTGACGCCCACGCTGGTCGAGCCGACCGGCAATCGCACGCACGCCGAGGACGAGCTCCCGTTTGCCGAGACCAGCTTTCCACCCGAAGCAAAAGCCGCCGCGGCGCCTGACGTACAAAAATCGGGCCGGCGTTGAGGGCCGGCCAGATGCGAAAGAAGGCGTGTCCGCCTCGCGAATGTCAACGGCTATACCGCCGAACGATTCCGGCGCGCAAAGCGCAGCGTGCTCGCGCCGAACGGCAGGAGCAGCAGCATGCCCGCGACCAGGGTCGTCGGCTCGGGGACCATCATCAATTGGTTTTGAGCTTGCGTTCCGTTTGAATTCCACAGTTCCAAATCCCCCACCCCAAAGGCGCCGTTGGCGGCGCTGGTAACGCTCACACCCGCGGCGGTGGCGGCGGCGAAAGCATCATTGTAGAACGCGGTCCCGTTCCTTGTACCCATGGAATAGCCGACATCAGCGCCAAGCAGGCCATTATAACCAGTGCCGGTAAAACCAGCGCCGGAATTACCTTGAGAAGCCAGGGTGGTTTGACCCTGCAGGTACCAGATCGCCAGTTGCAAATCAGCGGCGCTCTGTGTGCGTCCGGTCCCAGTGGCATAAGTATAGCCGTAGCTCGCTAAATGACCCGAGGCGAATTGGGAATAGAGCCAAGCCGCGCCCCAACTGATCGTCTCAACCGGATTCGCCGGAGGCGATACCGTGTACCTATATTGTGTGCCCGGGGAGAATTCCACGGACGTCTGGATGCAGAATACTTGAAACGAATTACCGTAAGTCGTGTCCACGTTCTTTGCCACGCCGGCATAGAGCCCCCCGTACTGTGCATAAAGAGGAACACCAGCCGCGGCAAACTCGCCACCCTGACCGTAACTGTAGGAACCGGTGTTATTGTTTACGGTCACGACCTGCGCCGCCGCGGTGCCGACAACCAGCGCCATCGCTGAGACCATTGCTGCCCGTATCATTAATCGATCTTTCATTCTAACCTTTTGTCTTTCGAAGATTTTCAATTTGCTTCGTGTTTGTTTTATTCTTGTTGCTGCAATGTTGTTGTCGTTGCCAAGGTAGTAAACCACAGCGGCCACTGACCCGCTATCGTAGTTCCGGACATCATCGGACGGTTTTGAGACCTGCGATCCAACGTAAATCGGCCACTCCCTCAAGAATCGCTGTCCTTCCCTGGGCAAACGGCGCGAGCAGGAGGCTTACGGAATTCTGCCACGCGACGAATGCTGGAATCGTCATCTTCAACCAGAGGACGCCGATGTTCCTCCCTCGCCTCCTCTGGAGATGAGGGCTGGGGGGGCGGCCGTGGGTTCGCTGGCTCCCGACCAACCCAAGCGGTCCGGGGAGGAACCTGTCACCGCCTTAGTGGGTACCAACCGATGCGTGAGAGAGATCCTGTCCTCGAACCGGGCTCTGCGGTCATTGCTCAAACAGCCGCGCCCCGCAGGCGCCCCGAACCCGGGGGGGTCGCCGCCATTAGCCGGTGGTCGAGGAGCGAAGCGACGACACCACCGGATCGCCATCCCCAGAGCAACCGCATCCCGGAGGGATGTTAGGCCTGGCGCAATGCCCTCCGCCTGCCAAAGCTTGCATTACGACACCTGTTCTCGGCCGCGATTCGTTCCTCGCCGGCTGCGACCCCTGCCGGGGTCGGAATCCTGCCCGCCTCTGACCGGGGGTGGCGCTCCCTGGTCGCGCCACCCCCGGCTAATGGCTCGCATCCCTCCGGGATGGAACCAGCCTCCTCGGGAGGGACGAGGAGGAGGAGCCTGTTGGCATCGCCGTATCGGCGCCTGCGCTTGTTAGAGGTGCCAGTGATAAGCGGGCTACTCCGCCGCATCACAAAGAACTGTTGAAAAAGGGGTTGCTTCTTTAGTAAGGGCAATTCCCCAGCACTGGGCCGACGGTAAACGAAGCATGAATCGCCCTGGGTACAAAAATCAGGCCGGCTTTGAGAGCCGGCCGGATGCGAAAAAAGGCGTGAACGCCCTGTGAAATCAACGGTTATACCGCCGCGCGATTCTTGCGCACGAAACGCAACGTGCTCACGCCGAACGGCAGGAGCAACAGCATCCCCGCGACCATCGTCGTGGGCTCGGGAACGAGAACCAATTGGTTTTGAGCCGGACTTTGAGAAGGATCTGACCCCGTATACATCACCAAATCGGCCACATTGAAGGGATCAGGGTTGGCGGCGGTGGCGGCAGTCCGAAGGTATGCAAGGATATTAGCGGCCTGTACCGTTGAATCTGAATTTGCGAGCGAGGGCTTGGCTGCCAAGGCTGCAGCCGCCGCGGCATCATAGAAGACTTGTCCGGTGACATTACCCTGTCCCTCGTTGACGGTAGTGCCATCCAAACTCCCCGTCTGACCCTGTATGTACCAAATTGCCAATTGAAGCTCACCCGCAGAAGTCACGCGAGTGTTGCCTGTATAGTCGTAGTTCGCCAATTTACCCTGTGCAAATTGGGAATAGAGCCATCCTGTACCCCAGTTTATGGCGGCTCCCGAGGGCGAGGTCGCAGGAGGAGCAACCACCCACGAGTACGAACTGCCTGGACCGAAGGTTACGCTCGTTTGTATACAGAATGTTTGGAAGGAGTTAGCACGGCCGTCTAACCCAGCCGTCTTCCCGGCAACATAGCCTTGGGAGATGAAATCAGAGGGCAAACCGGCAGGTAGACTGCCACTGTAGACGGCCTCGAACTCGCCTCCGTTTCCGGAGCTAAAATTGGCCTTATCCTGGTATAACACTATTGATTGCGCCCCCGCCACGCCGGCGTAGAGCCCCGCGCACACACCCATCACTAACCCTAGCTGTTTCATAAGTTACCTTTTGTTGCATTCCGCTTCCGGAGCTCAGTCAGGGCTCGATGTCACGGCCGCTATTTGATGCTTCAGACAACAGAACATTATTGTTTTACGACGCCCCTATGGTAACAGAAACGCCGGTTTAATCTATCAAGGAATCGGACATATGTATGCACTTTTAGGCGCGCCATGCGAGACGTCGTTCTCCTGCCGAAATCCCGTAGGAACGACAGGATAGCGGCCTAACGCACCGGTAGTCGACCGACACTCCTAACGGCAATCACCGGCGGTCGGGACGTTGACCCGTGCCAATTTTGTCATTGGCGTGTTGGGCTGGGGCCAAAGAAAAAGGCCGGTTTTGACGGCCGGCCTGGGGGGAAATGGGGATACGAGAACGCTGCTGGTCTCAGTTTACGCCGCGCGGTTCTTGCGGAGCAGGCGCAACGTGCTAGCGCCAAAGGGAAGGAGCAGCAAAGCGCCAGCGACCACGGTAGTGGGCTCCGGAACTTCGATCAATTGGGGCTGCTTTACACCGTCGTACAGGTTCAGCGCTTCGACGCCAAACGCTCCGTTACCATCTGCCAGCAGGTCAGCTAACTTGTAGGTGGTGGTATGATAAATAGAGTTCAGAATCGAAGTAACCCCGGCTGAATAATCGTAACCCGATGTGTTGCCGCGCGGGTCCTGATAACCGTTGAGGAGCCCTTGAAGGTACCAGATCGTGTATTGGACGTTATTGACGGTGGCGGTGTCCAGTGTTCCGCCGTAGGCTGCAGCGCCCTTTAGGAACTGGTCGTAAATGTAAGCCGTTCCAAAACTAATATAAGCATCTGGAGACTGTGGGTAGCCCGAAGGGATCGGCGTGGCCCAATCTGGTGTGGGGCTAACCAGATAATTATACTGGTGGTCGAGACTAACCTGCGTGCTTATGGAGATACAGAATGTATCGAAGGTTCCGAATCCACTGGTGACAGCTTGAAATACGCCGCCACCGGTTGCGTTGCCAACACCAATCTCAGATATTGTTGCCGTTCCGGCGAGCTGCGCGGATAGATTTTGTCCGGCAAACGCCGTGACCGCGGCGAGCGCCAGACCGATTTGTTTCATAAGTTTACTTTTTGTTATGACGGTCTCCAAGGGCGACTTCCGGATTGACGTCTAACCCACAACTCGCTCCTTGAGGCGACCCGTCAGGTTGTTTTCACAAACGCGTCTTACCACAACCGGCAGTTTAAAACAAGCCGTTGTTAGGACATCTTAGGGCATAATTGGGACGTCCTCTCTGCGGAACCTCCGAGTTCCTTCGGCTACATGAATCGGACATCAAAGATCGCTTTTAAGACATAGGAGCAAGGGAGAGAATTCCCCTAAATCGAACTTCCACGTTGTGTACCCCCCCCCCCAAATCCAGACGTCGTGGCGTCTCGGAAAAGCGCCGCTGGAGGTTCTGAAGAACGGCGGCGCGAAGAAGAAAGCGCCAGTTTAAGCTTACCACCTACGCAACAATTGTATGCGCTTTTGGGCAAAGCGCAACTAGCCCAGCCGGCTGTGGCGAAAACCGTAGAAGAAGTAGAGCAAGAGGCCCACCGCCATCCAGCCGAAAAACCGGATCCAGGTCATGAGCGGCAGTTCGCACATGAGGTAGCCGCAGCAGGCGATGGCGCCCAGCGGCACCCAGGGCACCAGCGGGGTCCGAAAAGGCCGGTCGCGATGGGGGTCCTTGTGGCGCAGGATGATGATGCCCAGGCCCACCAGGGCAAAAGCGAACAGGGTGCCGATGTTGGTCAATTCCACCAGTTCATTGATGTTGAAGATCGAGGCGCAGAGCGCGACGACCACGCCGGTGATGAAGGTCGTGACGTGCGGGGTGCGAAAACGGGGATGGACCTTGGCCGCCCAAGGGGGAAGCAAGCCGTCCCGGCCCATGGCGAAGAAGATGCGCGGCTGGCCCGCCTGGTAGGGCACCATGGCCGACGTGGTCGCGATCACGGCGCCGACGGCGATCACGCCCGCGGTCCAGTTCTGGCCCAGCACTTTGAACACCGCCGAGAGCGGCTCGGCGCTGCCCAGGGTGTTCCACTTGGCCATCCCGGTGAGCACGATCGCCACGGCCACGTAGATCACCGTGCAAATGATCAGGCTGGCGATGATTCCGATGGGCATGTCCCGCTGGGGGTTGCGGGTCTCCTCGGCCGCGGTCGAGACGGCGTCGAAACCAATGTAAGCGAAGAAGATGATCGCGGCCGCGCTCGAGATTCCCTTCAGCCCGTTGGGCGCGAAGGGAACCCAGTTCGACGGGTGGACATAGAAGGAGCCCAGGACAAGGAAGAAAACGACGATGGCCAGCTTGCCGATCACCAGGGCGGTGTTGAAGCGAGCCGTTTCGCGGATCCCGATGAAGACGATCCAGGTCACCAGGACTACGATGCCGAAGGCGGGCAGGTTGAAAACGATCGGCAGTCCCAACAGCCGGGGCGCTCCGGCGTAAATCTGGGCGGCCTGGAGGGTGTCGGGGTCCAGTTTCGACAGGTCGGCGTTGGCCAAATGGGCCGCCGCCACCTCGCGCGCGGAGCGCGCGGCGGTAATGAGGTCAGTGCCCAGCCATCCGGGGATGTGCGGCCGGAAGTCCAGCCCGAGCCAGGCCGCATGGATGTGAATGCTGGCCAGCAAGGTTTGGAAATAGGCCGACCAGGAGACCGCGACGGCGGCGTTGCTGATGGCGTATTCGAGGATGAGGTCCCAACCGATGAGCCAGGCGGCCAACTCGCCCAGGGTCGCATAGGCATAGGTGTACGCCGAGCCGGAGACCGGCACCATGGCGGCGAATTCGGCATAGCACAGGGCCGCAAACCCGCAGGCCACGGCGACCAGCAGGAAGGAAACGACCAGTGCCGGCCCGGCCCCGACATGGTCGCCGCCCCCGGCCGCGGCGGTGCCCACGGTCGAGAAGATTCCCGCGCCGACGATGGCGCCAACGCCCAGCATCGTGAGCTGGACCGGCCCCAGGGTTCTCCGGAGCTGGTGCTCCGGGTCGGTCGTTTCCCCGACCAGGTGGTCGAGCGACTTGCGGCGCAGTAGTTTCTTTAGACCGTTTCCGGGCAACATGCCGCCCAAGAGATTGAACATTGGGTCCCAGCGCAAGCCCAAAGAACGGGCTCGGTCCCCGGTTTCGGCTCCGTTTCTCCGCTTTTTATTTGCGCCGCGCCCGGTTAGAGTGGCGGCATGACAAGCGCCATTAGCCGCCATTTTGCCAGCGACAACTACGCGGGCATCTGCCCGGAGGCCTTCGCGGCCATGACCGAAGCCAACCACGGCCACGAAGTGGGCTACGGGGACGATACCTGGACCGCCAAGGCGGCCGACCTGCTCCGGGAGGTATTCGAGACCCCCTGCGAGGTCTTTTTCGTCTTCAACGGCACCTCCGCCAATTCGCTTTCGCTGGCCTCGCTGTGCCAGTCCTACCACAGCATCCTTTGCCACGAGATGGCCCACGTGGAGGGGTCCGAGTGCGGCGCCCCCGAATTCTTCGCCAACGGCACCAAGGTCTTGCTCCTGAACGGACCCGATGGGAAGATCGATCCCAAGTCCATCGAGCGCGCCGTCAACAAGCGCGCCGACATTCATTATCCGAAGCCCCGCGCGCTGAGCCTGACGCAGGCGACGGAGGTCGGCACGGTCTATGCCCCCGAGGAACTGGGAGTGCTGGCCGACGCGGCCCACCGCTTTCAGCTCCGCATCCAGATGGACGGCGCGCGTTTCGCCAACGCCGTCGCTGGTTTGCACGTCACGCCCAAAGAGATCACCTGGCAGGCGGGAGTGGATGTGCTCTGTTTCGGCGGCACCAAGAATGGCCTGGCGGTCGGCGAGGCGGTGGTCTTTTTCAACCGGGAGCTGGCCAAAGAGTTCGATTATCGCTGCAAACAGGGCGGGCAGTTGGCCTCGAAGATGCGTTTCCTCTCGGCCCCTTGGGTCGGCATGCTCCGGGACGGCGCCTGGCTGCGCCACGCCACCCATTCCAACGCCATGGCCAAACGGCTCGAAGCCGCCATCCGCCCCCTGCCCAACATTCATATCTCCTATCCCGTCGAAAGCAACGCCGTCTTCGCCCACATCCCGGAGAAGGTGGTCGAGGCGCTCCACGCCCGCGGCTGGAAGTTCTATACCCAGGTCGGCGGGTGGGACGAATCCCGCCTCATGTGCAGTTGGGACACCACGCCCGAAGATGTCGATGCCTTCGCCCGGGACATGAAGGAATTGAGCGACGAAGGCCCGCTTAAAGCGCGTTGAGGCGGCTTGCCTCACATCCCGCCAGCCGATTGATTTTCAAGTCCGTGGGTGAACACTCCCCATGAGCGGGCCACTTTCGCCCTCTGGTCGTCGCGCCTCGCCCCCCTGCCTTCACCGCAGCACGATGATGCGTTGGTAGCCAATGTCTCCGCTGCGATGTTGGTCGGTGACCGGCGGCCGGCGCATTGGATCCCGCGCGGACCGCTCCAGCCGTTGTCCAAGTTAGGGACAGGCTTGTTTATTTTGGAGACGTCTCGAGGGCTTTCCGAACTCCCCGCAACCAGTTTTGTCTCGCGGCCGGGCGGTGGGCGTCGGTTTTTTTGCGCTTTGGCATGACTCGTGCGGCCCACTGTTATTCACTGTTGGTCTGAACTGACAGTGTGGCAAATATAACCAGACAGGCAGGATGCGAAACAAACACGAGTACCGGATCCGCGAGACACGAACCTCCGTGTCCGATGGATGACGTTGCCGCCGACGGCCTATGCATTTTCTCGCGGTTTTGATCAGCGTGGTCACCCATTACCGGATTGCCCTGGGGCTGGGCCTGGGGTTGGCGGGCGCGGCCTGGTTCTTTAGGCGGAACGGACCGTTGCGCGAACGCCGCATGCGGTCGCTCATCTCCCTCGGGTTGACCGCCGCGGTGCTCATTGTCGGCTGGATCCTCTGGCTGCGGTTCCGGGAACTCGCGGCGGGGATTTTCGTCTGCGTCATGCTGGGCGGTTCCATTGCCTGGTTATTCTCGCGGCAGTTCGACCAGTCCATTGATGGGTCCCTGGGCGGCCTGATGTTTGACATGGTCTTTTCCGAAGGCCCTTTTTCCGAGCCCGCGCGTCAGCGAGTGAAGCTGCCTTCGGTGGTCTTGCTCCGGCATTGGCGCGACCACGGCCGGGTGCGCCAGGCCTACCGGACCGCTCGCCGCCACCTGGCCGCCGTCCCGGAGGCATTCCCCGTCTGGATGTTCGCGGCGGAAACATTGGTAACTCACTTTCACAATGTGTCCGCCGCCGCCAAGGTGGTGCGCCGGTTGAACGCTTGCCGGGTCTTCGACGACAATCAAAAATCATACGCTGTCCAGCAACTCGAAGAATGGAAGACCCAGGCTAAGGAGCGCCTTGAGCACGACCAAATGGCTTCAGGGGACGACCTGGGAACCCGCATCCCCGAGGGCATGTGGTCAAGGTTCCTCTCCCGCTTCTGGTTGCGCGAGGCGGCGCCGGCCCGTCCGGACTTCCCCGCCGAGAAGTTGGACGCGGCGGCGGTCGCGGCGGCGAACGCCTCGGGAGTGGAGACGGTGCTCGACCTGCTCGAAGCGGGGCGCATGGGCGCCGCCGCCGAGGCGTTGGAACAAAGGATTCGACAGGAACCCGACGACTTTGACGCTTTGCTGCTGCTCGCGCGCGTCCATGGCCAGGGTTGCGGAATGCTCAACGGTGCTGAGAAGCTCGTCGCTCGGATAGAGGCCAGCGAGGTCTTTACCGACGAGCAAAAGAGCCGGGCGAGGGCGCAGCTCCAGTCTTGGAGAGAGGCGGGATCCGAAGCTCCGTTTCTGGTGAACACTTGAAGCGCCGGCGCGCTACCCTGCGGCTCTCGCGTCAGCGCGGCTGCGGCCATTTTCGGCGGCGGCGACGGAAGGACTAGAGACGAGGCCCGCCGATCTACCCTCCCCCATCGCGGCTCAGGCGTCGAAGCGCCTTTGACGGTCGCGCGAGCCGTTTAGATTATCCCCCCCTTTTTCCTTTGCAGGTCTGACGGCCCCGCGTCATAATGGCAACCACAGCGAATTATTATGAAGAGCATTGTATGTCTGACGGCTTTGGCGGGTCTGTTAACCTCGGTGGCGGGGGCCGCTGGGGCGGACTGGGTTGAATATGCGGGCAAGGCTGGCCCCGGCCAGGGCAAGCATATCGTCTTTCTTACCGGCGACGAGGAGTACCGGTCCGAGGAAGGGTTGCCGATGCTGGCCAGGATATTGGCGACGCGCCACGGCTTCAAATGCACCGTCCTGTTTGCCATTAACCCGGCGACGCGCCAGATCGAGCCGACGATCGTGACGAACATTCCCGGCATGGAGGCGCTCGACTCGGCGGATTTGTGCGTGATGCTCCTGCGCTTCCGCGAACTGCCGGACGCGCAGATGAAGCACTTTGTGGATTACGTCAATGCGGGCAAACCGATTATCGCGCTGAGGACGAGCACGCACGCGTTTGCCTACAAACAAAACTCGGTAAGCGCGTACGCGAAATACGATTGGCAGAGCAAGGATTGGCCGGGCGGATTTGGCCGGCAGGTCCTGGGCGAGACGTGGGTGGACCACCACGGCCGGCACGGTTCCGAGAGCACGCGGGCAGTGGTCGAGGAGGCGTTCGCTCAGCACCCGATCTTCAGGGGAGTTGGGGAAATCTGGGGGCCGACCGATGTCTATTCGGTCATTCATCTGCCGCCAGACGCGAAGGTGCTGGCGCGCGGGCAGGTGCTCACGGGGATGAGCGCCGGGGACCCGCCGTTGGAGGGGCCTAAGAATCACCCGATGATGCCGCTGGTTTGGACGCGGGATTACACTGGCGACCAAGGCAAAGCCGCGAAGATCGTGGCCACGACGATGGGCGCCGCCGTGGATCTGCAGAACGAAGGGCTGCGCCGGTTGCTGGTCAACGCCGCTTATTGGGCCGTGGGCCTGGACGTCCCCGCTCAGGCGACGGTGGATTACGTCGGCGAGTACAAGCCGGGTTGGTTTGGGTTCGGCAAATTCAAGCCGGGGCTAAAGCCCGCGGATTTGCAGGCGGCCGACGCCGGCGGTCGGCCGTAACCCTCCCAAGGCGCGCGAGAGGATCGGGAACCGCCGCTGCCGGGCATAAGACGGAGTTCCGCCGCTGTCCCGCGCGGAGCGCGCGCGTCTAGCTAAGGTGGCAACGGGCCAACCGCCTCGATTGGCGGCGCAGCTTGGAAAAAGAGGAATTTAGACAGAAAAATTGAGGACAGAAAAATGGGGAATGGGGACTACGAGCATTTTTCTATGCCGCTCATTTTTCTGTCCCAAATGTTTCTGTCTAGTCTCCCTTTGCGAAAACTTTCCGACTTCTTGGCGTTTTTCCGCGGCAGGAAATCCCCGTGAAACGGATTGCTTTTTCGCTTATCCCCGACCGAGGCGGCATCGGAGCGGCCGGCCATCCGCTACTGGCGAATAATCTCTATCCCGCAGACCTTGGGCTCACCGGCGGCGCCCTTGGCGAACTCAATGACGATGCTCCCGCCGGGGCCGGCTGAGATGCCGGGGAACTCTTTGACCGCGGCCTTGCCCTTGCCCGCCTCGCCGACGATGTCGTAGTCCGTGAGCGCCGGACGTCCATTGATCGCCACGTTGAATTTGCGCCCGCCGAGGTCGGCCTTGAACTCGACGAAATGGAGACGCACGGTGTAGCCGGCGTCCTTGGCTGCGGGGATGGTGTACGTGCAACGCCCCCAGCGCTCGGTCTGGTAAACCGCGGCGTCCGCGGCATTCGGAACGCTGGTATCCACCGCCTCCTTGCTCGAAGCGACGGCGCCGCCCTCAAAATAGCGGTCCATCCCAAACCCGTCCGAAGCCGCCCCGAAATGAAAGAAGCCGATCCGGTTGCCACCGCAGTTGACCCGCAGGGCGGCGGGCGCCGGGGGCGCCGCGCTCGGAGCGACCAGGGCCTCGGTGTTGGGCACCGCGCGGACAGGGCCGGAGGAGGCGGCTGCATCCACGCTCACGTTCCAGCCGTCCAGGACCAGCAGCGGAGCTTCCCCTTCCAAGTCCGCCGCGTCGGCCTCGATGGTGAGGGTCTTGGCGTCGCCCGGCATCAGCGAGAGATAATTGTCGCTGTAAAACACGGGCAGGACCCGCCGGCCGGACCGCTCCTGGCGCAATTGGAGATGGGCCATCAAGGCGGGGGTCTGAGAGCGGTTGCCCACCGTCACCTCGATCAAGTATTTGCCGGCCTTTTCATGCCGCCGCGTATGGATCCGCAACGGCGCCGTGGGCAGGGCATTGAGGGCTTGCAGATCATCGGGCCGAGTCGCGAGCGCATGCCAGTAAAAGTTGTCCGCCAGGAGTCGTTGGTCCTGGTCGCGAAGCTCCATTTTGACCAGATGCGCCGGCGAGAGACGGGCTTGGGGGAAGAGGAGCTCCCGCGCGTCGGTGGCGGCGGACGCGGGGACGGTTTCGACCTTCACGCTGTGGTTCCATTGGAGCGTACCGTCCAGGTTATATACCCGGGCCTGGACGCTCACGGTCCGGAGCTCCTTGGCCGTGTGATTGATGATCATGACATGGCCGTTTTCTTCGTTCAACATGACGTGAATCGGTTCGCAAGCCTTGCGCGCCGCGAACAGGGAGGCGTTGGGCTCCAGATCGTGGCTGTAAAGCTGCCAGACGAAGCTGGGCTGACAGGGGCTGCTCATCCAGGTGATCACACCCGTCTCGGGCTTAAAGAGCCTGGCGCAGCGGCCCTCGTACATGGCGCGGAAACACTCGTAATTGGCAAGCTGGGCCTTGCGGACAAAGTCCGGCAGGCTGGTCAGCGGGCCGTAGCGATCGGTCAAGATATCGACGTAGCGGTCGCCCTGCTGCGCCCCGCCGCAGAAATCGTGCTCGGCCCAATCGTCGTTGATGACCTCCCAGTCTTTGGCCGGCATCATGGCATGGATGGCCTCCAGCGTGGGGACGGAGATGGAGCCGATCTCCGTCTTGAAAGCCTCGGTGTAGGCATAGAATTCCCGAGGGGTTCGCCAGTGATACGGGCCGCCGGAGTTGACGCCCCGGCCGGACGTCGAGCTGGGCTGATAAAGCCGCCCGGGGTCCAACTCGTTAATGAGTTTGCGGATGCCGTCACCGATCACCGGGGGCGGATCGCCTTCATTTCGGGCGCACCACAGCGCCACGCAAGGATGGCTGCGGAAGCGGAGGAGCTTCTCCCGCACGTTGGCAAGGTAGAAGCTGGCGTCGGCGGGAACCGGGCCGTCCGCCGGGTGCGGCTCAAAAAACTCGTCCCAGAGCAACAGCCCGTAGCGGTCGCACAGGTCGTAAAAGTCTTCGCTGGTGCTCTGCCCCACCCAGTTGCGGATGAGGGTGTAGTTGGCGAGTTGGTGCATCCGGATCTCGGCCTCCAGGCGGCGGCGCGGGATGCGTTTGAGCGCCTCGTCCATCCCCCAGTCCCCGCCCTTGGCCATGACCGGAACTCCATTAACCGAGAGAGTGAGATTCTCCGAGCCGGGCGCCGCGTAGCCGAGTTGGCGCACGCCGAAGTTCACGCTCCGCGCGTCCGAAACGCCGGCCGGCTGGGTCAAGGTCAGGCGCAGGGTATAGAGTTCAGGCTTGCCAAAACCGTTGGGCCACCAAAGCCGCGGTTTCTTGACCCGCAGCGCCGGCGTGGTGGCGGGGGTTAACCGGAAGACCCGCGTTTCCTTGGGGCCGAGAGCGATTGTCTGTTTAAACTGGCCGCCTTCAAACGCGCCGCTCAAAACCCCCGTCTGGGGATCATCGGTCAGATTGCGCATCGTCGTTTGCACGGTCAGGTCCGCGCTATCGGTTCGCGGCAGCGGCAGTTCGCTGGTCACATAGGGGTCCTCGATCACGATCGGCCCGGTGGCCGAGAGGGTGACGTCCTGCCAGATACCCGTGTCCCGGTCGCGGATGGTGGGGATCCAATCCCAGCCGATGGTGCAAAGGAAGGTAGGACCATCGGAGGCGGTAATGCCTCCATTGGGGCCGGTCCCCGCGGCGATCGTCTTCTCATGCGTCGAACCCGGATGCGGCTGGGGAAAGACATGCACCGCCAGGATGTTGGCCTCCTTCAGGTTGACCATCGAGCTGACGTCGAAGATTCCGCGCGCGAATGCGCCTTTGATCGTACCCGCCTGGCGGCCGTTGACCCACACCTCCGCGATATAATTGATCCCATGAAAGTTCAGCCAGACCCGTTTGCCCGCGAAGGATTCCGGCGGCGTAAACCGCGTCCGGTACCAATACGAAGCGCGCGCCAGGCTCTCCGGGATCGCGCGGTTGTTCTCGCCATAGAGCGGTTCGGGATAGACCCCGTCGTTGACCAGGCTGGTCAGGACAGTGCCGGGCACGGTGGCCCGGTACCAACCCGTGGTCTGGAAGTCAGCCCTCGAAACCGCCTCGCCCGACGGCGCGACCTTGGCCGCATCCTGTAGTTCCCAGCCCGAGGCGAGCCGCATCGGCTCCGGCGCTCCCGTTGCCGCCCCTGCCTCGACGGGCGAAAGCTGACAGGCTAAAGCCAAACCGAGCGCGCGGGCGATCCCTCCCACACGGACGCGGGATGGGGCCGGGGCTGGCGCAGGTTGCAAGGGTTCGGTCCTTCCAATGAGCATAATATGCATATAAGCGATCAGGGACCGAACTCTAAAACCCAACCGCCATCCAAATCAAGCCGCAACCGTGCCGCCCTGAAACTTCCATGGACCGAGTTGCGCCTCACTTGGCCGGGAGATTCTGAAGCGCGTTGACGAGAGGTAGATAAATAGTCACGCTTCGCCGGCGGGAGGAGGTTTTGTTGGCTATCGATCCTGGTCAATAGTATGTTTACGGGAACGAACCGCCGGAGGGGAACGTTGCGACATCGCCGGCGCATTACGAGCACAATTTATGAAAACAAAAATGGGATACATCGGATTGACGATCGCCATGCTGGCGCTTGCCGTCGGGTGCAACAACAGCGAAAAGGCCGCGCCTTCGCCGAGCGAGGCGGATAAGCCCGTTAAGGCGGAGCCAGCGCCGCCCAAACCGGCCCCAGAAGGGCAGGCGCAGGCGGTCACAAATGTCGGCGTCCGCGCTGATCAAGCCGCGCCCGCGGCGCCCACGCCGGTTAAGTCGCCGGAGGTCGTCTCAGCCCCGGCAACCAGCGCGGTTCCCCAGCAGGCCCAAGCGGTCGTCACCCCGCCCCCGAGTAACGCTCCGCCCCCGCTCGCTCCGGCCGGCGCGAGCCTGGCCTCGCTTTCACAGGATCAGTTGGTCAGCGGAATGCGGGAGGCCCTGGGGAAGGGCTTACAGCAAGCCGTTGCGGGCCTGGGCCGCGACGGCGGGTTTCTCACGAACGTGGCGGTCAAGATTCCCCTGCCGGAGAAATTGCAGAAGGCAGAGGGCGTCCTGCGCGCCATGAGGCAGGACAAGGTGGTCGACGATTTTGTTGCCACGATGAACCATGCCGCCGAGCAGGCCGTGCCCGAAGCGGGCGTCGTCTTCGCCGATGCCCTGAAGCAGATGTCCATCGAAGATGCCCGGTCCATCCTCGCCGGCCCCAATGATGCCGCCACCCAATATTTCCAAAGAACCACCCAAACCAACCTGTATGGCAAGTTTTACCCGATGGTCCAAAAAGCGACGCTGAAAACGGGGGTGACAGCGGCGTACAAAAATCTGATGGATAAGGCCAACCTCGGCAAGGTGAGCGAGAAACTGGGGGGCCTGAGCAGCTTGATTGGCGGCTCCGTATTGGACAAGGATTCGCTGGATATCGACGCTTACGTAACCAACAAAGCCTTGGACGGGCTATTTAAAATGGTCGCTGACGAGGAGAAGCGAATTCGGCAAAACCCCATCGCCCGGACCACGGACCTGCTGCAAAAAGTGTTCGGAGGATTGAAGAAGTAACCAAGTTACGCCCCTATGCATAAGCTCAGCGCTATGTCGAACCCCCTTTGCGCTCTTGCCCTCTGCTGCTCCACCGCCGTGTTCTTATCCCTGTCAGCGCGAGCGCAAGATCCAACGAACAGTTTTACCGCCAAAGATTTTCAGATCATGCCCCAGCTCAGCCAGCCGGGATGGCGCGCCAGCCTGAACGCCGGCTACGTCGGGGGCGGCGCGACGAAGTTTCAGGGCGCGCGTTTGGGCGACTCCGATGCGTTCGACTTCGACCTCCAAGCCGGCGCTCGCGTACCGCTCGATGAGGCATGGTTTCTCCAGCTTGGGTTGAGGTCCGAAAATATTTACCTCGATCAAGAGAACGGCGCGCCCATTCCCGAGGAAATCCATACGTTTCATTTCAGCGCCGGCCTCGGCTACCGGCTCAACGAGAAATGGACGCTGACCGGGTTGCTGAGTCCGTCGCTTTACCGGTTCGAGGATGTCGGCATCAACGACTTCGGGCTTTCGGGCGGCCTCCTGGCGCGGTATGAAGCGAACCCTAGGTTGACCTGGTCCTTGGGCATCGTGGTGGCGCCGGATAGCGATGTGAAGGCGCTGCCGACCGTCGGCGTCCGCTGGCTCATCAATGACCGTTACTCCCTGGAAGTGGGGATGCCAAAAACCCGCTTGTCCTATCGCTTGAACCCGGCATGGGCCCTTTACGGCGGGATGGATATGATCGGCGCGACGTTCCGCGCCGGCGAGCATCTTGGGACAGAGACCGGGTTCTCACGGTACAACAATGCGCTGGCGACTTACCGCGACATTCGGCTCGGCCTGGGCGCCAGCTACGAAGTGCTGCGCGGCATTCGTGCGGAGGCCGAAACCGGCGTCTCCATCTTTCGCGAGGTGTACTACAGCCGCATCGATGAGCAGGTGAGGTTTAATCCGGCCCCTTACGTCCGGTTGGGGATGAGCGCCCGGTTCTGAATCCCCGGGTCGCGTTCCCGTTTGCCGCGGCTTTGCCCAAGACCGGGTTCTTGCCCGGTCATCGGGTTCCGCATCTAGATTCCCTTCAGCCCTGTTTCCCAGCCCGGCGACAGGGGCCGATTCGCCGCCTCCCCAGGACCTTCAGCCAGCGCGGCGGCGCAGAGGTCGGCCACGCTCTTTGCGCCGCTGTGAACCCGCTCCAGCAGGGCCCGGGGACGAACGGCGGTCGCGTGCGCGCCCCAACTCAACACCCAGCCGACCATTTCCTCGAGGCTGTTGAGGCGGAGGCGAAGGCGCGAGCGGCCCTCGGCAAGCTCCGTCAATTCCTGGGTGGGATGCCATCTGCGGCCGCGGAGCAGATCGGTGGCCCAGGCATCGAAGTCGACCACGACTTCGTAGTCGGCGTCGCCTTTGAATACAGCGAATGAGCCCTTGAGGTATTCGTTCGGGTCAAACTTCGCGGGCGGGGTGAAACGGTCGCTCGTCAAGACGGGGGCAGCCAGGCGCGCCAGCACAAAGGTCCGCATCGCCTTGCGATCGACGTCGAAGGCGAAAAGGTACCAGTGGTTTTCGATGCACGCCAGGTGGTAGGGATGGACCAACCGCTGCCGTGAGTTGGCGGCGCCGAGGTTGCGGTAGGAAAACCGCAAGGCGCGTTTTTCCTTCAACGCGCGCGTCAAAGTCTGGAAGTTTTCCAGATCCGTCATCTCCGGGGCCAGCGGGCGGAAGGACAGCACTTCATCCGGGCTGCCGAGCGCGTAATGCGCGTCCTGGTCGAGTTGCCCGGAGAGCTTTTGAAACGCGGTCTGGAGCGGGCGCTCAAAAGGGGTGCCCTGGTACTGGGCGATGGCTTTGTGGGCCACCAAGAGCGCAAAAATCTCCGCCTCCGTCATCGGCACCAACGGGAAGTGCTCGACCGGTCGGGTGTAATAATACCCGCGGCGCCGGCTGTCGTACTCCAAAGGAAGATCGAGTCGGTCCCGCATAAAATCCAGGTCCCGATGGATGGTGCGGACATGCACTTCGAACTGGCGCGCCAAAGTGGAGCAGTTTGGATATTTGCCGCCCTGAATCAAATGGTGGAATTCAAAGATCCGCTCCACCGGAGGCCGGCTCAGAGGTTGATGGCTGACTTTTCCCATAAACGTTCCTTACGACGGCGGCAAACATTGCCGAACCACCGCGGTCAAGGTCGCGAGATCGCATGGTTTGGGCAAATAGAGGATCGATGACTCCGCGATTCTGCCGAGGTCCACTTGAGCGGTGTTGTACCCGCTGGTGATGATCGCCCGGACGCCGGGCTCTGAGTTCATTTCACCATGAAGTATGGGAGGATCACCGTTGATTGACAAATCTAAAACGGGGGCGGGGCTAGGCGAAACGAGACGCCCTGAGCAGCGTCGGGCATCAAGGGCAACCCGCGCGCGCTTCGGAACCTGGTTGAATGCGCGAGGATCGCGGTTGCCGGACCGAGGCTGCGGGTTGTTATCCGGCAGACGCCGGGGGCGGGGGAGAGGCGTCCCGCGTCGCCGCCGGGTTTCCTGGTTGAGCGGCGGCCGCATGGTCGCGGTCGGCGGTCGCAACCAACTTCCGGATCTGGTCCCGGATGTCGGCGGGCCAGGGCCGGATAATATCCTCCATAGCTGCCTTATTTCCACGGTAGAAGGCGCGGAGAGCTTCCTCGAACCCGTACAGATCGCCCGCCATAACCGACATGAACCGGTAAACGGCGTCCTGGGATTGGCGGGCTCGGTCCTTCTCTTTGTTAGATCGGCGGGCCTCCTCGACGAGTTTGCGCAGCGCGACCGAGGCGCCTCCGGGTTGCGCATCCAGCCAGTCCCAATGTCGCGGCAGCAGGGTAACCTCGCGGCCCACGACGCCGAGTCTTGGTCTGCCCGGCCCTCGGCGGTCCTGACCCGGAACCCTCGGCTGACCGGAGGCGGAATAGTCGCCGAGTCGTTCCAAGACCGCCTGAACACTCCCCCGGAAGTCGATCTCCACCTGTCGGCTTGAGCTGGCATCGAAGATCAAAACGGGAAGGTGCTTGGGATTGTTCATCGCCGCTTTGACTTTGCCCACGATTTCGGCCAAGTCACCCGAGGCGAGGCAACGAGGGCCTTCAAAAGCAATGAGGCCCGCGGTCGCGGCGACGTTCGACTCCGCATTACCATCCCATTTGTTTTTCGCGTTTGTCATGACCGAATTATACCCGGATAAAATGGCGCGTCAATTTTATCCGGGTAAAATACCCCCTCCGAACGTACACGCCGGGCTTCCGTGAAGCGCAACCGATTGCTCGCCCGCCCCAACCCAGGGCCGCGCCCGGCAAGAGGCAACTTGGGGGTAATCGGACTAGATGGCGGTTGATTTCCTTTCGGGCCGCGTTAATGTGGCTCGACGCAACCGACTATGGAAGTGAGCGAAACCATTCAATGCCCTTTTTGCGGCCAGAGCTTCGAGGTGATGATTGACACGAGCGATCCCAGCCAAAGGTTCACTACCGATTGCGAGGTTTGTTGCCGGCCATTCGAGATCCTCGCGGTATGCGAGGCCGGCGAGGTTTTGAGCCTGGAGGCGCGATGACGGGATTTATTCCGACTCCATGAAATGCCCCCGCGCATCGGTTCTTCAACAAGCCATGATGGGTCTGGCGTTGTGCCTGGCTGGGGCTTTCGCCTGCAAGCATCGGCCGGCGGTAGTGCCGCAAGTCCCGGCGCAAGTCCAACCGTCGGCCCCGCCGCGAACGCAGGCCGCTTTCAGGGCGGATAAACTGGCGGAGATGGACGCGGCGATTCTAAACGCCATTGCGGAGAAACGGTGTCCGGGCGGAGTGTTGTGGCTGGAGCGCGAAGGCGTCATTTATCACAAGGCCTACGGGCGGCGGGCCGTCGCGCCCGCCGCGGAACCCATGACCGAGGACACTATCTTCGATGCGGCTTCGGTGACCAAAGTAGCCGCCTGCGCGCCGGCGGTGATGTTGCTGATCGAAAGGGGCCGGGTGGCGTTGGACGAGCGGGTCCGGACTTACCTCCCGGAATTCAAAGGCGGGGGAAAAGAAGAGATCACCGTCCGGCAGTTGCTGACTCACACTTCGGGGCTTCGGGGCGACATCGAGACCCAAACGGAGTGGCGCGGGCAGGCCGCCGCGATCCAAAAAGCCTGCGAAGAGACGCTGCTGAGCCGGCCGGGAACCGAGTTTCGCTATAGCGACATCAATTTTTTCCTGCTGGGGGAAATCGTCCAACGGGTTGCGCGCGCGCCGTTGGAGGAGTTTACGGAACGTGAGATTTACGGCCCGCTGCGCATGGTGGACACCGGTTACTTGCCGGCCAAGGGGAAATGGGCGCGCATCGCCCCCACCGAAGTGGTCGCGGGCGCGCCCTGGCGCGGGGTGGCGCATGACCCGACGGCGCGGCGCATGGGCGGGGTGGCGGGTCACGCGGGTTTATTCACGACCGCCGCCGATCTGGCCCGTTACGCGCGGATGCTCCTCCACGGCGGCGCGCTCGAGGGAGCGCGGATTTTCAAACCGGAGACCGTTGGGTTGATGACCAGCGTCCAAACCCCGCCTTCGCTTGGCGTCCGCCGCGGGCTGGGCTGGGACATCGATTCGCCTTACAGCGGCCCGCGCGGGAGGCACTTTCCGATCGGGTCCTATGGCCACACCGGCTGGACGGGCGTATCGCTTTGGATCGATCCCTTCTCGCAGACCTTCGTAATCTTCATGTCCAACCGCAACCACCCGAGCGAGAGCGGCAACGTGGTTCCGCTGCGCGGGCAATTGGGGACGCTGGCCGCCGAGGCGGTGAGCGACTTTAACTTCGTTTATGTGCCGGGCTCGCTGGCTCCGCGCGCGGAAACGGATGCCGCGACGAGAGCCGTCGCGCCGCGTCGCGACGCTGTGCCGCAATGCAAGACGCTAAACGGCATCGATGTCCTGGCGCGGCAGCAGTTCGCCCCGCTCCGGGGCCTGCGCCTCGGCCTGGTGACCAACCATTCCGGCCAGGACCGGGACCGGAACTCGACCATCGACCTGCTTCACCAGGCTCCGGGACTGCGCCTCAAAGCCCTGTTTAGCCCGGAGCACGGCCTCCGCGGCGCGTTCGATGCGGACGTCGGCGACAGCGTGGATGCCAAGACCGGCCTGCCGGTCTATAGCCTCTATGGGGCACGGCTCGAGCCCACGGTCGAACAACTCCGGGACCTTGACGCCCTCGTGTTTGACATACAAGATATCGGCTGCCGCTTTTATACCTACACCACCACCATGGCCAAAGTCATGGAGGCGGCCGCCCGGGCGGGCAAGAAGTACTTCGTGCTGGATCGCCTGAACCCGATCAACGGGATCGCCATCGAGGGGCCGGTGCTCAACGCCAAGTCCAGCTTCGTTGGCTACTTTGAGGTTCCGCTCCGCTACGGGATGACCATCGGCGAATTGGCCCGGATGTTCAACGGCGAGCATGGCGGCAAAGCCGACCTCACGGTCATCCCCATGGAAAACTGGCGGCGCGGATTGTGGCTCGACCAGACCGGCCAACCGTGGATCAACCCGTCGCCTAACATGAGAAATCTCACCGAGGCGATCCTCTATCCCGGCATCGGCTTGCTGGAAAGCGCGGTTTCGGTGGGGCGTGGCACCGACACGCCTTTCGAGGTGATCGGCGCCCCGTATATTGATGATCGACGGCTGGCGGAGGAACTCAACGGGGCCGGCCTGGCGGGCGCGCGGTTTGTGCCGGTGCAGTTCACGCCGACAGCCAGCGTCCACCAGGGCCGGCTGTGCAAAGGCGTCTATGTGCTCCTGAGCAACCGCGACGAATGCCGGGTGGTGGACGTCGGGCTGCAGGCGGCGGAGACGCTCTACCGGCTCTACCCGGGCGACTTCCCCATCGAGCGCCTCGGCCCGCTGCTTCTCGATCCCGCCACGCTGCAGGCCCTCAAAGCCAACGTGCCCTTGAGCGATATTCACGCCGCCTGGAAAACCAACCTCGCCGCGTTCGCGCGGACGCGCGCCAGGTATTTATTGTACCCGGAGTGATCTCGACGGCGGCGGAACAGCGTCTCCGCGAAGCTAGGGAGACACTCGATAAAAACAGGCGGAAAGAGAGGAAACAACGGAGTCCGCCAATTCAAAGGTCCCATCGGACCCTGCGACCAGGTTGGTCCAACCCAGTTCCCAGGGGCCGGCAAGGGCGGTGGAGCGGTCCACCCGATAACCGCCCTTGGGCGTGCCGGAGTAACCGGCGCGCAACTGGCCGCCGGAAACGGCCGGTGGTTCCACCAGCACCGCCCGAGAGGCTCCCCAATACTGAATAGCGTCCACTTGGAACCAGACGCCTCCCGTCTTGACGCCTTTGAGACGATGAGCGCCGTAAGCGAGATTGGTGGCGATGAAGAGGGTCTGTTGCGGTTGGTAGGAGACGGAGTAAGCGGTGTTGGTGGCGGCGAGCGCACCATCGAGAGAGAAGACCATGCTCCCGTAATCCGGGCTCGTAGGCATGATCACGGCCACGCCCGCGCCAGTGAAGGAGTATTGGAAACTGTCGCCGTTCGCGGTGGTGTAATGCACATCATCGAAATAATCGCCCGCCCCGCGCGCCGTGGAATGTCCCCAGGCGCCGGTATACGTAATCCCGGGGTCGGTGTCGTTGATTTCCTTCAGCCCTGAATCGGAGGCGGTCAGCTTGAGGACGGTATCCACCGGGCTCCACGTCTCGGACCCTGGCAGGGTCAGCGTCACGCCGGCGTTATCCTGGAGCAAGGTCAAGGGATGGCCATTATTCAGTCGGATGGCGGAACCGAACCGTTTGCCGTCGCTGGGCCGGGGGAGCTTCAAGGCGCTCCCCGTCGGCGGGTTCAGCACATGGATGTATTCGTATTTATCGTCCGCCGACTTGGTGGCGGCGATGCCCTTGGACAGGCCGGAAAGGTGAGTGCCCGGCGCGAGGATATAGGAGGTGCTGGGATAGGTTCCTCGAATGGATTCGGAGACCCCTTGGAGATAGGCCGCCAAGCCGAGGAACATCGCTTTCACACCGTCTTCCCAACCGCCGCCACAGTAGGAGCCCGCATCCCAGGCTATGCCGCCGCGCGCCGAAGCGGAGGCTTGGATGACCGTGGAGCGGAACAACTGCTCGGGGGTGTATTTGGCGCCATTACGCCCCGCGGGTAGGGTGGCCCACCAATTGCCGGCGCTGGCGATGGTCGCGATCTGCGAGGCCACGCCCACCGTGTCGCTGTCCGGCGGATAGTACTCCAACGAGCTGTACTCGGGTCCGTCCGAGCCGTCCGCACGGGCGCCGTTGCCGATCAGTATGCGGTCGGCATTACCCAGCAGCATCGTGGCTTTCAAGCGGGTTTTGTCGATCCGGGTCTGGAATTCACTGGAAAAGACCATATCCAGCCAGTAGCCGTCCAGGTTGGTCCCGTAGCGGTTGCCTAGTTCGGCGAAGATATCGTTGATGAAGGCATTCCAGACCGCGTAGTGGTTGGTGGCGTTATTCCAGCCGGTCGCGAGCTGATCGGCGGGCGTAAAATCGGTTCCGTCGGTGGCGTGGATATAAAGCGCTAACTTGATGCCTTTGGGTTTCAACGCATCAATGCAGGCTTGGATCACATCGCGGTTCGCGGAGTGACCAGGCCGCCAGTGGTCCATCTTGGCGCTCGGATAAAGCAGGTTCAAATTCGCGTGCATGGCGGTGAGAATCACGTAGTCCACTCCGAAGGCGGAGGCGTCATCGGCCAATTGTTGCGCGTTGAAGGCGTTGGCGCACTGGTTCAAATCGACGGGCAAGGCGCCGTTGGGGTAAATCGTTTCGGCGTAGGCGGAGCCGCCAAAGCAATAGTGATCAAACAACCCCAGCTTGCCGCGCTCGTACCAGTTGCCGGCGGCCGCCGCCTGGGCTGGCGGCAGCCCTGCTCGCATCAACGCGAAACAAACCGCCGCGACCGCCGCCGATCCAAGCCAGCGCCGGGCGGCGCGCGGAGTCGCCGGCGGCGAGCGGTGGATCGTAATCCGGCCTTTTTCCCCTTCGCTCGCGCCGCGCCGCGCGCGTTTTCGGGATGACTGGCGGTTGCAATCGGCAAGCAGGATGGGGGTGAAGGGCTGGTTCATGTGACGGTGAGCTCAATTTACTTTGTCGGAGCGTTGGATCAAGGCGGAACTCTCATTGGGTACCGGCTTAAGCCGTTGATCCAATGCAGCCGGGGACGCGTGTTTCCGCGGAACCGCGGTGGAAGGCGAGTCCTCCAGTGCTTTGTAGCCAGGACATGGCTCATTCACTGCCTTACCGAGGTCCACGATGGTTTAGATCCACCCAATCCTGCGACACGGATTGTTTTCACGGGCGATGGGCCAACGCCGCCTGATTCCACCTTCGGTTGGCCTCAGCCGTCAGTTTGAGCATGAAGGAGCGGTCGTTTTCAAAGGTGGCGCTCCAATCCTGGCTTTGGCTCGGGAGATCGAAAACCCAGAAGGCCGCCAGGTCAACCCGCGCGCGCTCAAGATCGTCCAGGAGGGCCGTAAACCTGGCTTTCGTTTCCGCCGGTTGGCCGGTGGAGGCCAATCCAAACTCGCCGACAAAGACCGGGCGCTGGAGCTCTTGCGCCAACACCCGAACGGCGCGCAAATATTCGCCATTGTCTTTGGCCCAGACCGCGGTCTCCTTGGCTACCGGTTGGTCGGCGTAGATATGGATGGCGATCGTATCGAGCGGCGCCGGGTTGTCGCGCCGCAGGATTTCCAGCGTTTGCGCCTGGCTGTCCGCCTTCCAGCTCTTCTCGGCGGTGTTGTGCCAGGCCGCGGCCCGGGGATGCGAATGGCCGGCGATGATTAACCGGCGCGCGTCATGCCGGAGGACTTCCTTGGCGAACTCCTGGAGCATCACCACCATCGTCTTGGCGGTGAGGTCGTCCCGCTCGGTCCCGCCGGGCTTCCTGAACTGAGCCGCATTTGGCAAATCCGCCCCGAGGTTTGCCTCATTGCCAAATTCCCAGGCCCAGAGCGCCGGCGAGTCTTTGTACCGGTCGATGATGGCGCCTACGATCCGCCGCATCAACGCGCAGGTTTTGCTCTCCGGATTGCCCCATTGGTCGCGCGGTTCCTGGCTGAGGTCAGGGAAACTCATGAAGCTCCAGAAGAACGAGGGGATGAGGCCCACCTTGGCTCGCTCGGCGGCCGCAACGACGGCATCCAATCTCCGGAAGAACTCCTCCCGGTGATCGAGGAAGATCCTCCAATCCGCCTCGTCATAGGCCACCGCAAACCGCGCGAATGGAATACCCGCCTGGCCCAGTTTTTCAAGCCCGTCAATGCTCGTCGTGTTCGTCGGTTCGTGGAGCGTTCGCAGGAAAACGTCGAAGTAGTTGGCGCCCACGCCCCGATACCGTTGGCCCGCTTTGAAAACCACTCCATTGGTCTGCCATAGCCCCAAGGGTTGGCCTGAAGCGGGTGCGCGCGCGGCGGGTTCGGCTCCGGTCGCGGCGATCGTGCCGGCCGCCCAGAGGCAGGCAAGCAGAGGTGTTCTGAAATTCATCTGGGTCCATTTATAGTCCCTGGCCGCGCCTGCGACCATCCCGAAAGCGCGTCTCACCTGCCATCGAAGTTGGCAATGCCTTCGCGTGGAAAAGACGGCCATTGAATCATGGAACCGCGCGAGCGGTTCAAGCGGCGCTCCGCGACGCCACCCCGTTCCGCGCGGCTGACCGTGGGGGCTACCTTCACTCCATCGCTTCGCGATGGGGGGCCATTCGCGAACGACCGCTGCGGGACTTCGGAACACGATCAGGTCCCGACGCGGCCCTTGCATCGCGGATCGATGCCATGCGGGGGGGCCAAGGCAGCGCCGCTCCGCGCCCACTCCCTCATTGCCCCATGTGGACGCGGAGCGGCGCCGCCTCACCGGCCCCGCAGCCGCCTTTTGCCGGGCGCACCACCCCCAGAACCTTCCCTTCAGCCTCCCCAGGGTGGGCGACGCCCGTCAAAAGAACTGAGGCCATTAAGCACCCTTTCCCTCGATGGGGCCAGTTGGTAAAATACGTATTTTCTACGTAGGCTCAGGACTCCTGAAACCGTGAAAATCAGGTGACACCGCGATTCCCCTCACCCCAGCCCTCTCCCGAGGGAGAGGGAGCAGGATCGTCCGCCTGGAGAGGTCCACCGGCTTTCCAGGTCTGCGAGTTTCTGTGCGGCGGGATCAGGAATCCTGAGGTTCCCCAAGGTCAGGATTGCGGCCCCCGCGTCCGGATAGCCTCCGCGCGGGAGTGGACTTGGAGCTTTTTGTAGATGTTGCGGACGTGGGTGCGTACGGTGTCGTAGCTCAGGCCCAGCAACTCGGCCACGTCCTTGTAGCGGCTGCCTCGGGCCAGGGCCGCGAGCACTTCACTCTCGCGCGGCGACAGCCCTTCCTGGCCGTTCGGGGCCAGGGCGAGTTGGCGAAATCCGGCGACGACTTTGCGGGCGATGGCCGTGGTCATGGGCGAACCGCCGGCGTGGAGTTCGCGAATCGCGGCCAGGAGCTCGGCTGGTTGGGCGCGCTTGAGCAGGTAGCCGCTCGCGCCCGCCACGAGCGCCTGGTAAATCCTGCTGTAGTCGTCGAACACGGTGAGCATGAGGATTTGTGTCTCCGGCAGCAACTGCTTGAGCTGCCGAACGCACTCGATGCCTGAGGCCTGGGGCAACTGAATGTCCATGAGCGCCACCTGGGGGCGCAGGGCGGGAAGGGCGGCCAACGCGGCCTCGGCTGAAGGGCACACCGCCACGCACCGAAACTCGTCGTGCTGGCCCAGCAGAACCCGGATCCCCTCGGCAAAACTCGGGTCGTCTTCTACTATGGCCACCAAAATCGGCATACGCTGTGAGTTAATTCGAAGGCAAGGCTGCCGCTGAGTCAAAGGAACAACCTGCGTATTTAATACGTAGGTCGTTTAAGGCCGCCGGCCATTGAGCGGGGCGCGTAGCACGATCGAGGTCCCCTGGCCGGGGACCGAGACGAATTCGAGGCGGCCTCCGAGGCCTTGCGCGCGGGCCCGCAGGTTCGGCAGGCCATGGCCGCCGCCGTCCGCGCGCGGCCGAGACGGAAGTTGCGAAGCGATCGCGGGGTTAAACCCGCGGCCGTCGTCGGCGATAGCGAACCGAAGAATGCCCCCCCGCGCGCTCAGTTCCAGCGTGACGTTTTGGGCCTGCGCATGCCGCGCCACGTTGCGCAGGGCCTCTCGAGCGATGAGCATCAGTTGGCTGCGCAGGTGAACGTCCAGATCCAACGCCGGCAACGGGTCCTGGAACTCGACCTTGAGCCGGACCCCAGCGACTTCGAGGGAACGTTCCGCGGAATCAATCAGGCGCGTGGCAAAATCCTCGAGCGACTCGGAGCCGGGACTCAGGGTTCCGACCAAGTCGTTCATGCTGTCGAGCGCGCCGCGAGCGGAGTCAGAAATGCGGTCGAGGTTTTGTTCCACCTTTTGGGGAGTGACGGCCGCGTTCTTGGTGAGATCGCTCCACAGGGCGATTTGGCTCAGGCTGGCGCCCAGGTGGTCGTGCATATCACGGGCGAGGCGCTCGCGCTCCTGGTTGCGGGCCTGCTGCCGCTCGTTGGCGCGCAACCGGGCCAACGCCCGCCGCCAGGCGAGGAAGAGCGCGATCGTCAGGGCAAGCAAAGCCAGGGCTCCCGACCATTTCCACGCCGGCGGCGTACGGTCGTGAAAGCGCTGGAGGACGGCCAGAAAAGGCTTCTCCATGCGCCAGTTCGCGGAGCCGCTCAACCCCTTCGGCGAGCCGTAGAACAAGCGGGCGCGCCCCACCTCCTGGCCATTGCGCTGAAAGGCTCGTTCGCTTATCAGAACATCATCGCAGCCGTCGCCGTTCACATCGCCGGCAAAGCAAAAATCTCTGCCCAACTGCCAATAGCTATGTTCGCCGGCGCAGGACCACGCGGGAGAGCGGGACAGGCCCCGCTTCGAGCCCGCGAACAGCGCGATCATCCCCTGGTCAAACGTGTTGAAGGTGATTTGCGGCGCGCCCGCCAAGACACCGTCGAATCCGGCGCCGTACACATCTCCGCCGCCGCTCACATGCTCGCCCAGTTGGGCGTGCTCATGACTACCGTGGAGGATTCGGCGGGGCCGCCGCTCCAGACCCAAGGGCGATCCGTGATAGATGAATACGACGCCCTCATCGCGGTCGCCCATGCTGGCGAACGGCGCTCCGATGACGACGTCGTCGAAGCCATCGCCGTCAACATCGCCGGCCGAGGCAACGCTCCAACCGAAGCGATTCAAGTAGCTGATGCCCGCGGACCGCCGCTCTTTGGGGCCAAAAGTGGCGCTCCAGTTCGGCTCGGCGGGCAACCCGGCGGGAGAGCCATGATAGACCAGCACCCGCCCCTGACGTTCCTCGCTCCCGGTCCAAAACATATCGGCCACCATGAAATCGTCATAGCCATCGCCATTGACATCGCCGGCGCTCGCGGCGCGCAAGTGATTCTCGGGGTCCGGCGACTCGAATGGGTATTGCCGATCCGGCGCGGCGCGCGGTCCTTGAGGGCCGCCATAAAAGACCAGCAGGTTGCAGCGGAAGCTCCGCCCGGCCGCCCGCTGGACGGACGAGACCTGAGGCTCGGCCGGGACGGTGGCAATGTAAAAGGCGGAGTACCCATCGCCTTTGACATTGCCGACTTTGCCGGCGCTGTCCACCACGCCCATCGAATAGATGGGGCTGGTGAATTCCCAACCCGCTTGCGCTTGGAGGCCGGTGGAGGAGCCGTAAAAAAGGTAAGCCTCGCCGAAGTACGGGCCGGGCAGGTCGAGGATGGGGTTCCCGAGCACCAGGACGTCATCATACCCGTCGCCATTCACGTCTCCGACACCGACCACCACCACCCCAAACCAGTGGCCGCGTTTGTCCGGCGGAGCCATGGCGCGCCAGTTAGGGGTGAGGCTGAGACCATTGGACGAGCCGTAGTAGGCCATGACCACGCCAGGGCGGTCCTTGTAGCCGGCCCGCCACGCCAGCACATCGCTGTATCCGTCGCCGTTCACGTCGCCTGCGTCGGCGACATGCAGGGCGCGCTGCCCTTCAGTTGGATCGCCCTCGATCACCCAGGCGGGCAGGGGCGCGTGGTCGGGTAGTTGCCCGAGGGCGCGCGGCGCGCGGTGGCGTCGGGCCGCCGGGTTCTGCCCGGCGCTCTGGAGGGCGCCGGTGGTCCCGCTGGAACTTCGAGGAGGGGGCGCGGGAGAATCCGCCGCCCGAAGGCCCAGCGCGCCGCAAGTCAGAAGAAAAAACCACGCGACGCTCGGGCGGGACAATCCAGGCAACCTGGAACCAACAAGAGTTACCATCCGGCCGAGATAGCGATCGACGCGCATGCCGGCCGCTGTTATAGCGCAAGGGCGCCTTGGGAGACAAGTCGGCAATCCGGGCTTCCGCCTCCTTTGCCGCGGAACTGGCGCCGTGTTTTAGGCGGGTAGAGGCCCGGAGGGTTGGGGAGAGGAGGCGCCCGGTCTCCAAGCGATCGGCAAGTTCACGGAGAGCCTCCCTGTTTTGCGAAACTTGCATCGGGACCAGGAACCTGGAAGGAAGACCCCTCACCCCAACCCTCTCCCCGCTCGTTCCTCGCGGGGCGAGGGAGACGGAGCCGAGGCTGCAAAGCGATGGTTTATGGAAAGAAGACGCCCGGTCTCGCATCGATCCGGAGGTTTACGGAGGGGGGCGCGGCCGCCTTCCGGCCTTGCCGCCGGCTAGCTCGCCCGAAGCGGCGCGGGCGGGTGGTTCTCTTTCCGCGCCAACCGTTTCAGGACATGGTGGATCTTGGCGACCAGCCGATCTTGATAGATGCTGCCGAACCAATCCTGGCAGGTTCCGGGATCCTGGAGCGACCGGACCTCCTGCTCCTTGAGCAGGTGAATGTCATCGACCGCGAAAGCCTTCTCATGGGCTTCCTCCAGGCTCTCCGTGACCGGGTAGAATTGCCGGTCGCCCCGCACGACGGTCCGACGCGGGTGATTCTCCGGCTCTTGGAGCGAGGCCGGGCCGGCAATGCGGCCCGTCTTGAGGTTGACCTTTCCGCCGCGGACTTCAACGATCACGACGGGTTCGCCTTGGATGGCATTTTCCTTCATACGGATTCCTTTCGCTTTCTCATAGGGCAGGGGAGGCGCGAGTTGCGATTGCGCCGCCAGCCTGGAGTTGGACCCCCGGCGCCCCGGGACCGGGGCGCCCCAACAGCACGGTGGCGGCGGGCGGCTTCCATAGATCAATTAGTATGTAAAGCTTTGAGGTATATTAGCGAACCTTCAGAATCTGTCAAACCGAATTGCTTTCCATTTATTGTTATTTCATTCGCAACCAAAGTTGATATGGCTTGCTGATGGATCCTTGTTCGGTTGGTATTCAGGTCGCGCTAGCGCTCCGCTACGGCGACCAGGATGGGATTAAAGGACAGCGCGGCGCGCGAATGATCTGCGGCTATGAAATCCACATTGAAGCGTTGTCGGGCGGCAATAAAGCGGCTTGAAGAGTGACCATTATAATGCAAGAGGAAGAACAATTGTCATCGCGCAGACGGGTTTCATCTCGGAGGGATGCGAGCCATTAGCGGGGGTGGCGCGACGAGGGAGCGCCACCCCCGGGTCAGGGGCGCGGAGGATTCCGACCCCGGCAGGGGTCGCAGCCGACGAGGAGCGAATCGCGGCCGAGAACACGAGGGGGTAATGCTGGCGTAGGGAGGTGGAAGGCATAGCGTCAGGGCTGGCATCCCTCCGGGATGCGGATGTTGTTGGGATGGTGATCCGGTGGTGTCGTCGCTTCGCTCCTCGACCACCGGCTAATGGCTGGGAACCCTCCGGGTTCAGGGAAGCGGGGCAGTGCGAGGGTTTGATCAACCCTACCGCAGACGCCAGCCAATGTGCGCTATCTCCGGGTCGCCTCTGCGCCGCCGGGCCAAATCGGGTCGCTAATGCCGCCAGCCGCAACGAACCAGGGCTGCGGGCCAGGCGTTTCCGGCGCGCGGCAGCCTCAGGATTCCTGATCCCGCCGCACAGAAACTCGCAGACCTGGAAAGCCGGTAGACCTCTCCGGGCGGACGATCCTGCTCCCTCTCCCTCGGGAGAGGGCTGGGGTGAGGGGAATCGCGGTGTCACCTGATTTCCACGGTTTCAGGAGTCCTGAGCCTTTGGCCGCGCTCAGTGAGTTCGCGGGCTGTTGGTCGACAGGGCATCGGCCGGGCTTTTTCGCCGCGCGCGGGCCGGCGTTTGAACTTGCGGTTCGGGCAAGGCGCTCTGGTGGATGGGCAGTTTGATCTCCGGAAATTCCGGGTCGCTGGTCTTGGCGGTGAAGAAAAGCGGCTCTCCGGGAGTCGCCGCGAAATCCGGGGGGAAGCTCAAGGTGATATTGAACTGGGCCGCGTCCTGGCGCAGTTGAGCGCTGACGCGCGGGTCCTTCGAACTGATGGCCATATCGGAGATCGTAATCGGGTTGGTCGAGTTATTGACGACGACGATGTAGCGATCCAACTGGTTGGCCGGTATGGGCGCGGGCGGGAGCATGATCTGTCGCGGGAAGACGGAGAGGTCCGGCGTGACTTGCGCGTAAGCCGTGAGCGACAGGACCGGCATATTGGTCAGGGACGTCCTCAGGGTGAGCGTGGTGATCTGGGCCGGCATCTCCCGAGCGGGAAGGGCGACGGTGTTGGAAACGAAAACAAAATACTCCCGGCCGGGATAGTTCGTTTGGAGCCGGGCGCCGAACATTGGGTTGGCGCATTCCGGTTCACATAACAGGAGCGGTTGGTCCAGCGTGTTGGTGATCCGCACGGTCGCCGTAGCCAAGGGCGCTTTCGACAGCAATCGGAGCATGACGGTGGTGGGATAGATTTCGATAGCCTTCCAAACCACGCCCTTTAACTGAAGCGACACCGAGGGCGCGACGGGGTCGTTGCAGGCCACGTGGATTGTCTTGGTGACAGCGGTGTCGTAATTGATGGTGTTGAACTGGAGCGGGATCACCCCGGCGGCCCCCGGCTTGACCTGGCGGGTCCATTCGCCGGCGGTGGTGCAGCCGCACTGCGGTTGGACGGCGGTCAAGACCAGAGCTTGCGAACCGGTATTGGTAAAATAAAAGTCATGTTTGACCGTCTCGCCGGTCATGACCCGGCCAAAGTCGAAGACCAGAGAGTCAAACCGGATCGTCGGCCCCGCCACTCGAGCCCCCGGGGTGGCAGCGGGCGCGGATGTCGCCGTCGACTCGGTTACCGGCGGAGGGTCCGAGCCGAAGACCGCGTTTGCCGCAGCCCACACGGAAAGCGCCACCGACCCGTATTTTCCCATTAAATTCATGTTGTCGCGCCCGAAGTCCTGTTCTCTGGCAGGGCCTCGCCCCAGACCGTGGCTCCGGCGGCTTGCCCGCGCCCCAATTCTTTAGCGGTTCCCAACCTGTTTTGGGATTCCACGACTCTGGCGCTTCTGATTAGCAAAAAGGGGATACGTCTGTCATGAGAAGATTGGGTGTCATATGTGACGGAACGGTTACAGGACGGCGGTTCGTGTTACATCGCAGTTACCGCGACGAAGGCGATCCGGAGGAGGCTAAAGGACGCGCGGCTAAGTATTTCATGTGCAACCTATTGCGTCTTGTTTTACGCAGGTCCTCGGATCGATAGTCCGTGTCCTATTCCAGTGTGATCCCGGCTTCGCGCGGCTGCTATGCTTCAAAAAACTTTTGGATTGAACCAATGACCTCCCGATGAAAATGAAACTGGCAAACAAAAACTATCGCCCGCTGTTCCTGGCTTTATTCGGGCTTGCGGCCGTCAGCCAAATGGCGCAGGCCCAACTCTTCACCAACATCAACTCCGATCTTTGCCTCACCTTTCGCAAGGTGACGCCCTATACCGAGAACAACGAGGTGGTGGTGGACATCGGCCAGGCGAGCAACTACCTGAGCGCCGCCATCGGAACCAAAATGGCCGTTTCTCAGTTTTCAGCCTCGCAACTCGTTCCCGGAGCGTTTGCCAGTCTGAATAACCTGAGTTGGGCGGTGTTCGGCTATTACAGCCCGCTTAGGACGACGTCGTACAACTACTATGCGAGCTATTCCAACGGGATCACTTTGTGGCTCACGGTTCCGCGGACCAACAACGCCACGCCCGGTATCGCGCCGGCCCGCCAGCCGACCGGTATTCAATCGCAAACGAAAACGAAGATAACGACCCTGTTCAGCAACGCTAAGTATATCTCCAACGACATCGGGATAGCGAGCGCGGTCAACACCCCACGATTCGTGAGCGAGTCCATTGCCGCTTACCCAAGCCGCGTGGTCTCCGTCACCATGGGCAGCTTGGAGAACAATGCGATTGGCAACCTGAGCGACACGTGGGCCAACAACCTTGAAGCGACCACGCCGGGCGGCTTTAGCGGCGCGGTGCGGTCCGACCTCTATATGGTCCAGCCTTCGGTTGACAGCTCGGGGAATGCGATCCTGGACCCCAACAGCGTAAATGGCCTGGCGGATTATATCGGCTATTTCGAGTTTTCGTCGGATGGGACCATGACCTTCACGCGGGAAGCCGCGAATACGACGCCGGTCGCGCCCAGCCCTGTGGCGCTTAGTATCGTTGCGAGCAACCAAACGAGGACGATTTCTTTCCTGAGTTCCAACAGCGTGACCTACCAACTGTGCTTCACGAATGCGACCGGTCTAAGCGCGCCCGTCGCCAACTGGCCCGCGCTGCCCGCGACCATCAGCGGCGACGGAACGACTAAATCCTTTCAAGATACCAGCGCCGAGCCGAACCGGTTTTACCGGGTCCAGGAGCGTTGAATTCAGCTCTTCCCCTTCGGGGGAAGCAGGACGGTGACGCGGCTAACGCGACGAACCAGGGCTGGCGTCTTGGTTTTCTTCTTCTTCAAGTCATCGTCCTGGGCGGCATCGGTCGTTTCTTTGGCGAGTTGTTGCTTGGTGTCCGCATTGGCCTGCCCGGCGGCGGCGGCGCTCGCCGTCGTGGCCGAGGCGGTGGCGCCCAGGGTGGATTGGGCGGTGGCGCCGCCGATGGAAACATTTTGCCCCAGCACCGCCGCGGAGACGCCCGCGCCACCCGAGGCGCTGACCCCGCCGATCCCCACAACGGTGCCGGAAATGCTGCCGGCGCTGGCGCTCACGCTGGCGAGGCCGCCGGAGAGGAGCGTGCCGCTGAAGCTCTGCGCCGCCTGAATGTTGGCGTTCTGGCGCGAAACGATGAGCCCCTGGATATCGCCTTGGGCGGTGATGCTGATGGCCCCACCCACGACGCCGCCCAAACCGAGGTCGACGTTGCCGCTATGCTGGGCCGGGTCGCCGGGATTCTTGGGCGGCGGCGTGCCCGCCGTGAGCGTGATCGTCGGCCCGCCCGCCACGTTTCCGTCCAAGGCATACTGCTGGATGCCGCCCAAGGTCGAGAGAATGTCCCCCTGGGGCGTGGCAATGTTAATGTTGCCGGGAATTGAATTCTGCCCCGGGGTTTGATATTCTTTGGAGGGGGTGAGCGCGAGCACTCCGCTGCCAAAGGGCTTCGGCGAGTCGATGTCTCCGGAGACCAGCAAGCCCGTGGCCGGATCGCGGTAAACCACCGGCACAATGAGCAAGGAGTTGGCCCCGTTGCCCGCGTTGACGCTGCCGTGGGCGGAGGTGAGGTTGACATTGCCGCCGTTGAAGGCGGCGATCCGGGCGCCCCCAATCTCGATATCATTCTGAGCGGCGACCGTCACATCGCTGTGCCCCGAGGTGAAAATCCCGTAGGCCACCTTCGTGCCGGTCGGGATCAACGCGAAGTTACCCTGGCTCAGGGCAATCCCGCCCCCGCTGTTTACGGTCACGTTTCCGCCGAAAACGGAGGCGATGGTCGAGGAAAGCAAGCTAATGTCGCCCGCCACGGTCACATCGACGGACGCCCCCGAAGCCGTCCAGGGTTCCAGCGAGGCATAGTTCACGGCGTTGTTGGCGGAACAAATGCCCCAGGAAATGATGCCGCCGCTGCTGCCCAGATCCAGAGACGCGGCGCTCAGCTTAAGCGCTCCGGGGCCGCCCATTTGAAAACCGGGCGATGAATTCTGCGCGGAGGGCACCGAAGTCAGGCTCTGGTTGTGCAGCGCCTCAATGGCCGCCGGCGAGGCAAAGCTGGCGGTCGTCGTCGCGAAATAGTAGTTGCCGTCGCTTCCCTTTTGAATCACCGCGTTGCCGGAGTTGTCCAACTGGAGCACCGGGATCGCGGTCTTGTCCAGGGCATTGAAGACCGTTTGGTTCATCTGGTATTGAAAGCCCAACTGCTTGGTGGCCGAGTCATAGACGAAGCCCGGGTTGGCGTTAACGTTGTAGCCGGGTTGGAGCGCCGTTCCAGACAACGACAAGCGCAAATTGTTGTAGGCGTAGGAGGTCTGCTGCGCCGGGGTTTCGCCGAGCACATAAGCCGGAACCGCGAGCGAGACGCTGGGGTCGACCAGGAAAGAGAAGAGAGCATCCCAATTGGGGGTTAGGAGCGGCTCCGCGCTCTGGATGTCAGCGCTCGTAGTAGTGAAAGTATAGACGGGAGGATAAGATATTTTGCCCGCCACGTTGATGGAGGTGACGTCCGTCGAATGGAGGTTTTCGCCCTCAAAACCAAAATTGAACGCGTTGCCGCCGGTCACGTCGATTTGGGCGTGTTTGGATACGCGCAAGTTCACATTTTCAATGCCGCCGGAAATGGACAATACGACCGGATTGGGATTGTTCAGCTCTGGCGGCGTGGCGGCGTGATCGTCAGCGAGGAAGGAGCCGAAGTCCGAATTCGGCGGCTGAGGGTCCCACTGGGTGGCGGCGCTATCCGACATGGCAAGTTGCCAAACCGCCACGCTGAACGGCGTGTTTGCGTTCTGCAGGCTCTTAAAACTTCCCCCGTGAGTCGTGGTAATGTCCAGTTCGCCCTGGGGGGAAGGAAACAAGATGACATCCGCGCCGAGCACAAACCCTCCGGCGCCGGCGGTCACGCGCAGGGTTGGGGGAAACAGCATCGGAACGGACTGGGCGATGCTGGTCAAATAATGAGGCGCGCCCGCGCCGGTGATCTCGACCGTGTTAGCGGCATTGAGAGTGAGCGAGGCCAGCGCATCGTAATCAAAGAGATGATAGCCGCCGAACGACGATGGAGAGCCTTTATCGTCGAACACTCCGTTGGGGTTGCGGACGTCCTGGACGTAAATGCTGCCATTGGGCGCCGAGACGTTCCAACTGCCCTTGACCAGGCTGAGGGCAAAGCCGTCATTGGCCGTTGGCGCTCCGATATCCCCTCCGGCGGTGATGGTACCGACGCCGTTGGCCAGCACGAAGTGCCCGGATACATCTCCGCCCGCGGCAAGGGTCACATTACCGGGTTGCGACCCGAAAGCGCCCGTGCCGGCATCGTGTTTGGCGGAGTTATAGTCGGTTTGGACGGGCAGGTAGCTCGCGATGTTGCCGCCCGCGTTAATCGTAACGTCGCCCCCGGCGGCCGTGCTAATGCCGCCCAGCACCGGGGAAACCTTGTAGTAGGGCGCGATTGCCTGGGCGAAGTTATAACCATTAATATTGCCGCCGGTGTTCACGTCGCCAAAGCGCGCCGTCACGTTGATGTTTCCGCCCTTGAGGGTGCGGATACCATTGTTCCCAACCTCCCCGGAACCGATGGCATACGCCGCGCCCGGGTTTACGATCACATCGTTTGCCGCCCAGAGGTTGATATCGCCATTTTGCGTCTGGATATAGGAGTTGCCGTTCAGGTAAATCCCGCCATTGCCGGAGGCTGGACGGGCGGTGGCGCTTGGCGAGCCTGCGGACAGGTTCAGGCTCCAGTTATTGCCGCCCACGATTGCGGAGCGATCGTTCAAGGTGATGTTATTGCCGGCGGTCAGGGTCAGCTTCGCCGCCGCGCCCGGGTCGCTCAGGGTCCAAAGCGCGCTCAGCGTGATGTTGTCGTCCGCTTGCAAGTTAAGCTGGTACAGACCGGAATTGAGCGCCGGCGTTAACGAGTTTATGAAAGCGCTGTCCAGGGTGAGGTCGTAAGGGTCGAGCGTCAGTACGCCCCCGATGAAACCGTTCGCCGCATGAGCCTCGATGGTGGACTGGATGGAGGTCAGCGAGGCTGCGGAGATCTCCACCTGGCCGCCCTGGCCGCCCTGCGCCCCGCCGGAGACGTCGATGATCGATCCGGGCGCGTCGGAGAATGTGTTGCCGGCCTTGATGGTAACGGCGCCGCCGGGGCTGGCGCCTTGGGCGGCGCCTTTGGCTGAGAGCACCGAATGGGCGCCGAGATTGACGGCGTCGCTGGCGACCAACTCGATCACCCCGTTGACCTCGCGCAGCGAGTTCGCCTGGAGCATCCCTCCCTGGTTCACCACTTGCGCCTGCAGCGCCAAGGTTCCGGCATCGGCGACGAGGTTGCCCGAGTTGTCCACCGAACCCTGGGGAAGGGTGACCTTGGCGCTGAGGCCGCGGCCATCCGGACGTTCGGAAATCAAGACCTGCTGGCCGGCATACAAGCCGATCGCGCCTTGCGGCGCCGAAATGGTTCCGTGATTTTCAACCTGGTTGGCGATGAGGAAAGCGGCGCCAGCCCCGGCGATATTGATCTGGCCGTAGTTGATGATGCGGGCGGCAGGAGGCGGCGCGTTGAACTGCCAGGCGCCGCCGCTGGAAAGATCGGGCGCGGGCGTGGCGGAGGTGGTCATGACCAAACTGTGGGCATTGAGCGCCGCCTGGCCGCCGACATAGAAACCGGCGGGGTTTTGCAGCACCACGTAGCCGTTGGCGTTCAGGGTCCCGAGGATTTGGGAGGCGTTCGGATCGTTAATTTGGTTCCATACCACCGAGGAACTGGAGGGCTGAAGAAACGTGGTCGTCTGACCCAGGCCGATGTTAAAGCCCTGCCAGTGGATCGCGGCGCGGTCCGAGGTGGTGATGGTAAACTGCGAACCCTGGCTGCTGAAGGTGGCGCCGCCTTGGGCGACGGTCCCCCCGACCGGGTTGGCGCGGGCAACCGTACCGCTTGAAACGAAGAGCAGAGCGGCGAGGCTCGTCATTTCCCGGCGAAGCCGGAACGCATTGCCGGTTGTCATTGGTCGCACTTTGCTTTCATGTCGAGTGTCGGTTAAGCGAATTAGAACTGGGCGCTGAGCGAGAAATCAAAGCGGGGCGTCATCGCGGAGGTCGTGCCCGCGCTAAGCAGGGGCCACGAAAAGAACATCCTCGCCTCCCACCGCGGCCCGACGGTGGCCACGGCGCCAAAGCCGGCGCCCCAAAGCTCGGTGCGGTCCTGACGACCCTGGGGATCCATCAGATACACTTCGCCGTAGTCCATGAACAGGGCGCCGCGGATTCTGAGCGGACTATTGCCATAAACGGGGCCGACGACGCACGGCGGAGTCTTCTGTTCGAGGGTAAGCCGCCAACCGGTATCGCCGAACACCTCGCCCTCGTGGTAGCCTCTGACGCCGTTGAGGCCGCCCAAGCCAAATTGCTCGTTGCTCATCAGCGGCTCGCTGGTCCATTGGCCGTCCGCGCGAGCGGAAACGGACCAGTTGGTTGCTTCATTGAACTCGCGGTAGAGGCTGGGGTTTAGAATGACCCAATGGCCCGAGGATTGTTGCGAGCCCGTCACATTGCGGAGGTTGGCGGCGGAGCCTGAATACCAGGCGTTGACCCCAAGACCCAGACCCAGTCCGGTCACTCCGCGCGAGTCGCGCAGGGAAGCATCGTAGTGGAGGGATAGCGGCAAGTAATCCAGCGACCGGCTGGTCGTCGGCACGGGCGATACGTCCGTCGATCGGTTGATGTTCGTTACAGGAGTGGTGGAACCGGATAGAGTGTCCACAACAATACTCGTCAACGTAAAGAAATTGGTCTTGGCGCTGGTCAGGCTAAAGGTCTTGTAGTCAAGACCGCCGGAAATCCCCGACTCAAAGGAAGGAGAGCGCGGCAGCGGGAGCGTCAGGCGAGCGCCGAGGTCGGTCGTGGTGGTCAGATCGCGCTGCACATCGCGCCGGTCCAAGGAATTGCCGTTCGTATTGTAGATGTTCCCGTTGAACAAGGTCATCAGGCTGGTATCGATGGAGGACCGGCTGGCGAAGAAATTAAGCTCCGGGCGGCCCGAGGGCGCCGGCAGGTTGAATTTGCGCGAGGCCTCGTCGTAGCCGAAATTGGCGCGGTTTTTGGCGACCTCTTCGCCCAGGGAATTGAAGGGGCCCAAGGGCAACCGATAAAAGGCGCCATAGTTGGCGACCAGGGGCCGGTCGTAGAAGTTCCAGGAATCCCCCGTCTTATAGGTCTCGGGGGAGAAGCCGTATTGCACGCCCACGGAGTGTTCGAGTTGCCACAGGTTTTGGTAGGCCAGCGAGCTATTGACGCGCAGGTCGGGCGTGCCGGGGGAGTTCTGGTTGTTGAAATCGATCTTGCCATGCAGCGGCAGGCGATCCTTGACGACCAGGTTGAGGAGCGAGGTCCCTTCGGTGGGCCCGGGTTCGATTTCGGGCCAGATCTGCCGGTCCTGGTTCGCGTTGGCCCGGTCCAGTTCGGCCTGGAAGACGGGGCTGACCAGGATGGTGTTGGTCTGAAGGCTGGGCAAAGCGCGTCTCACGTTATTCGAACTGAAATAGCGGTTGTGCGTAACCTCGATCTCCGCCAAGCGGCCCTCGAAAACCTGTACTTTCACGATCCCATTGGTCACTTGCTGCGGCGGCAAGGTGACGCGAACGGTGGTGAATCCCCGCTTAAGGTACTCGGCCTGCAAATCGGACCTGGCGGTCAGGATGTTCGTGAGCGTCAGATTCGTGCCGGTATTCTTGACGAGCACCGCCCTAAGGGCGTCCATCGTCAGCAAGGTGTCGCCGGTGACCTCATACGCCCGGATATCGAGTCGTCTCACCGGAGCCGGCGTATTGGTGGCGGCCGCGACCAGCGGGCTGGCGCCCGAGTCGGCGGTCAAGGCCGGGCTGGCGTAGCGTTTTCCCGACACCAGGATGAGCGGCGCGCCGCCGCGAAACACATGCAGCGTGGCGATGCAATTGGTAATCGCGGCCTCCGCCACCGAGACGCACACGTTGCTGCGGCCCTGAAGGCCGTATTCGCGTTGCAAGGCCGCCGCCGCATTGACGATTTCGGCCACGCTCACCCGCGAGCCTGTGTGCCGGGCCAAGCTGGACGCCAACGCGTCGCTCACCGGAAGGGTATCGCCGCGAATTTCGTAATGGCGGATTTCGAAGCCAGGCAAGGCCGGCGCCGGCGGCGCGTTGGCGGGCGGAGCGCCAGAGGCGGCCGCGCCCCGTGCCTGGCCGCAGGCGAGCAGCCATCCCAAGAGGAGCGTCATAGCCAGCGGGGGAGGACTCAATCGCGCGGAGTTCCGCCTCACAGGAATGTCGGGGCGGGAACCACCGACCTGACCCAAGGCGAGCACGGCTCCTTCACTCCGCCAAGCGGGGGAGGGCGGGGAGGAGGGGGTGGATCTCTCCTCTAAATCGCGCTCCCTACGCGCCTTGCTTGGTGTGGTGCCGCCCATGTTAGGGATTCCTTAGTCAGCGAGCGCGAGGGCTAGAACCGAAGGGTGAGATCCATCTGGATGAGTTGGAACCGGGCGATCGGGTTTATCTGGGGAATGTCCTGGTTGCTGCCGCCCGTGCCCAGCAGCTTGTTAATCTGGTTGGCATAGCCGTAGCGCACCGTCCCGATGACATTGTCGGTGAAGCCGTAGGCCAGGGCGGTGAAGATCCCTTCCAAGTTTCCCCGGCCTTCGAAGAAGTCCGAATCCAGAAGGTTGGGGTCCAAGGCATACTGTTCGATGTGCTGCCAATAGACCCGGGCTTCCCAGGCGCGCTTCTTGGAAGTCGTGCCATAGACCAGGCCCAAGTCGCCATTACCGAGCGCGAAACCCACCTGGTAGGCGTGGATATCCTGGGTCTGCGGCGAGGAAATCCCGCGAATGCCAGTGATGGCGACATTGGAAGGGGGATGGTTGGCCACCGTGTACGCCGCCTTGGCCCGGTCGCTGCCCTCGAGGTTTTGGGCGTAATCGCCAAACACGCGGGCATTGAGCTTGGCGAGCTTGAAGTTGAACGCCCAGGGCAGTTCCAGGACCATGAGGTTGTTGATGCCGGTTTGGTTGGCGTTGAAGCCGTCGCTGTTTCCGCTGGGATAGCCGCTCCAGCCATAGGTGGAACCGTAGGTGCCATTGGTGGCGCCCTGGCCGACGAAGACATTGTTGAATCCAGGCGAGGCTTGGCCTCCGGCGCTGACCGTGGTGTTCGCGCCCTGGCCGGCATAATTATAGAGGACGGGAGCCGCCTTGAAGGAAATATTTGTGGTAAAGTGGTAATTCACACCCGCCTGCCAGGCGAGCAGGAAGGCCGGAGTGGAGGAGCCGCCGGCGGCGCCGGGATAATTGTTGTTCACGTTATTGTTGTTGCCAATGCCGAAGAACCCCCCCGAGGTCTGCGATGGATTGGCGTCCTCGTAGAGGAACTGGCCGAAGGTGGCAAAGAAATCCGCTGAGCCCACGGTATGTTTGAAGCGCTCCGCCAAACCCTCGGGCGACAGGTCGCTGTCCCACACCATCGGGGTGGTAAACAGGGGATTCGGCATTTTCCCCGCGGTGATGTCCAGCCAATCCCCCGCCCGTCCGCCCAGGTAGGCCTGTCCCAGGTTGATGCCGCTGTTGGATTTGCCGAACGGCCCTTGGTAGCCCGAACTCGCCGAGGCCGCCGTGCCCATGGTTACCCAGGGGGAGCGCCCGTTGGCCCCGGTCTCGAGCCGCAGCCCGAAGTAGAAATTATCATAGACGTCTCCTCGCAGTCCCAACCGGAGGGCGTAGCGCTCGCGTTGGAGGCGGATTTCAGCGTCGCGCGGGTCTTGCGCCAGGCGATCCTCGAACCGCATGCGCACGTCGCCAAAGAGTTCCAACTGCTGGATGGCATCATTGATCTTCCACTTGGAGGACGTCGAGGCGGAGCCGGACGGCGTCTTGGCGCGCAAGGCATCCGCTTCGGCGCGGACCTTGACGGCTTCTTCCTGCGTGACGATCCCTTTCTGAATCATGAGTTCGAGGAGGGGATCGCGATCTTCGGCGGCCCGGACCTCGGCGCGGACAGCCAGCAGGAAGAGACATCCCAAAAGGAGGTGAAGACGGCAAAGAGCGGCGGTCATCCGCGCGCTACGGAAAAGCTTCTTAGGGACGTTCAGGTCTCGTTCGTTCATCGCGCCCGAGACTGTATGCGGCAGCCGTGGCGCGGCGGTGGCGTCCAAGTGACGTTTGTGTGACGAGACTTTGCGCGTGTCTCAACCTATACAGACACGCCCCTGAGCGGCGGTGAAATGACAGGCCCGACGCTCGAAGTCATAGCGGCTTTCGCGGCCGGGATGCGGTGGCGGCTAAACTGGGATAGCGAGCCCGGCTAGGGCGTCGGGTCAAACTTGATCCACGTATGCGAGTCGGTTTGGACGTTGCGCATCTCTATCTCCTCGAGCTCGCGCTTCTTGATCCGGACGCCGGTCGGGTCGAAGACCTTGAGCAAACGGCCCTTCACGTCATAGACCTCGGCGTGGAGAACGCCGCCGTTGTCGGTATCCATCCACGCCACAATGCGGGAATAGCCCCCGGGGGTGGGATGGGGATCGCGGGCTTCAAGGACATCCGCGGGGCGGCTATGGCGCATCTCTTTTCTCAACACGCGGGGCTCGGGCCAGTGGAGAAACTCGAGGCCGAGATCGGCCACCCAAAAATCGGAGCCGGCGAATGGGGCCATGAGCTGGGCGCCGCTGACGGGCGCGGCCTCGGCGCCGGAGTCGGGGCGGGTGATCCGGTACTCGTTCTGGCTTTCGTTATGGTGAATGACCGTCAGGATCTCCGCTCGCGCCGGATGGTCCGCAGGCCGCGTCGCATAGACGCTCACCCAGTTGCTGGGCGTCGAAAAGACCACGAAAGTCACGGTCGTCAGGACCGTCGCGCCGCTGGCATCGCGGACCCGAACGGTACCGGTGTTGGTGGAGTTTTCAGCGGGCTTGCGGGCCAGCAGGTCCGCGATCAAGGCGCGGCCCTCCTGGAGGGCCTGGGCCGGGCTCAGGGGCGGGTTGCGCGCCGCTTCCTTATGCTGCGCCGCGCACGACAGGGCGAGGAGGAAAAAGGCCAGGAGCCAGCCCGCCGACCGGTTCAGGCGCATGCATCGGGCGGGCCTCATTTGTGGTGCAAGGCCAGGGGCAGCAACTCGGAGATATGGTGGATGAAATGCGCCTCCAGCTTATTGCGCACCTCCGCGGGCACTTCCGTCCAGTCGGACTCATTTTGGGCCGGCAGCAAGACGCGCCGGACGCCAAAACGCGCCGCCGCCAGGACCTTTTCTTTGATGCCACCCACGCGCATGACGCGGCCCCGCAAGCTAATCTCCCCGGTCATGGCCACGTCGGAACGGACGCGCCGGCGGGAAAGCAGGGAGGCCAGGGCCGCCACGACCGCGACCCCCGCGCTGGGACCGTCTTTGGGCGTCGCGCCGGCCGGAACGTGGATGTGGAGGTCGAAAGCGCCGTAATCGGACAGGTCCAGGCCGAGGGCCTTGGCTTGGCTGCGCAGGTAGCTCAGGGCCGTTTGCGCGCTCTCCTTCATGACCTCGCCCAGCGACCCGGTCAGCATGAGGGCGCCCTTGCCCGGCATGCGCGTGGCTTCGATGAACAGGATTTCCCCGCCCACCGGCGTCCAGCCCAGGCCGGTGGCGATGCCGAATTCCTTGATCGTCTCCGCGGTCTCATTGAGGAAACGGACGGGCCCGAGGTACTCTGGCAGGGTCGCGGGCGTGAACACCAACGGGCGGGGCGTCTGGCCGTTGCTGACAATGCGGCGGGTGGCTTTGCGGGTCAGCGCGGCGATCTCGCGCTCCAACTGCCGCACCCCAGCCTCGCGCGTGTAGTCATGGATGAGCCGGCGCAGGGTCGGGTCGAGAATCCGCACGTCCCGCCGCGAGAGCCCGTGCTCCTCCAATTGCCGGGGGACCAGGTAGCGTTTGGCGATTTGGAGCTTCTCCGACTCGGTGTAGCTGGGCAGTTCGATGACCTCCAGACGGTCGCGCAAGGCGGGGTGGATGGGGTCCAGCCAATTGGCCGTGGTGATGAACAACACGCGCGAGAGGTCGAACGGGAGATCCAGGTAATGGTCGGTAAACGTGTTGTTCTGCGCCGGGTCCAGGACTTCAAGCAAGGCCGCGGCGGGGTCGCCCCGAAAATCCGCGCCAACCTTGTCCAATTCGTCCAGGAGGATGACCGGGTTGCGGCTCTCGACGCGACGCAAGGTTTGAATGATGCGGCCGGGCAAGGAGCCGACATAAGTGCGGCGATGCCCGCGGATCTCCGCCTCGTCGCGCATCCCGCCGAGGGAAATGCGGGCGAATTTGCGGCCCAAGGCATCGGCCACGCTGCGGCCCAGGGAGGTCTTGCCCACCCCCGGCGGGCCCACCAGGCAGAGGATGGGGCCCTTCAGCGCTCGTTTGCGCTGGATCACCGCCAGATACTCGATCAGCCGATCCTTGACCTTCGTCAACTCGAAGTGCTGCTCGTTCAGGACGCGCTCGGCCTCGGCCAAATTAAGTTTGTCCTCGGTCTCCTTCTCCCAGGGCAACCCCAGGATCCAATCCAGGTAATGACGAGTCACCGAATATTCGGCGGCGGCGGGCGACATCTGCTGCAAGCGGTCCAATTCCTGGGTCGCGACCGCCCTGGCCTCCGTCGGCAACGCGGTTTTCTCGATCTTCTCGCGCAGGGCGCGGACCTCGCCGGTGGAGGGGTCGGTCTCGCCGAGCTCGCGCTGGATGGCCCGCATTTGCTCGCGAAGGAAGAAATCGCGCTGGGTCTTTGAGATCGAGGTGGCGACCTCGGTCTGGATTTTGGAACTGAGGGTCAGCACCTCTTGCTCCCGGCTGAGCATCGGCAGGAGGCGCGTCAAGCGCTCCTTGACCGAGCTGGTTTCGAGCAGTTTCTGCCGGTCGCTGAGGTCGAGGTTCAGGTTGACGGCCACCAAATCCGAGAAATGGCCGGGGTTTTCGGTGTTAAGCGCAGCGATTTTGATCTGCTCCGAGAGGGCGGGCGATAGTTTGATGATCTCCTGAAATTGGCGCTGCGCGTTGCGCATCATCGCCGTCACCTCCACCGAATCTTCCACCACGTCCTGGATCAGGTCGAACTTCGCGCACAGGTAGGGATCGGTCTTGGTGTACTCCTTGGTGCGAATGCGCCAGAGACCCTCGACGAGCACGCGCACGGTGTTGTCGGGGAATTTGAGCATCTTCAGGACGCGGGCGGCGCAGCCGACCTCGTACATCTCGCGCGGCAGCGGGTTCTCCGCCTCGGGATTGCGCTGGAGAGTAACCCCCAACAGCCGATCGCCGCCGACGACATCGTCGATGAGCTTGGTGCTCTGGGCGGTCTCCACCAGCAGCGGCGCCACCATGCCCGGGAAGATCACGATATCGGACAGCCCAAGGATGGCCAAGGCGTCCGGCAGCGAGCGCGATGAAACCACCGGCGGCGTCTCCGGATTTCCGGCCGCTCCGAGAATGCTGATAAACTCGGCGTCAGGCGAGGTCATGGTCGTACCATTGCCCATTAGAGCCGCGCGCGCCGAAAAAGTTCAGACCAAAGCGGCGTTCCCATCTTCGATGGGGACCTTGGCGGATGAGGTGGGACGCCGGGCCAGCGGCACGTCAATGCGCAGAAAGCCGTTGACATACACTGCTTTGGCCAAGCCCAGGTCGTATCCCGGCGGCAGCTCCAGCACGCTTTCGAACGGACCGTAATTGATCTCCATCATCAAGAAGTTGCATTTGGCGGCGCGGCACCCGTCGGGCCGCGCGCCGTTAATTCGCAACCGATTTCCCTCGACGGTGATCTCCAGATGCTCGCTGCGCATCCCCGCCAGCTCAACCTTTACCACCAAGCCCCCGTCGGTGGTATAAATATCCGAATTGGGCACCCATTGCGCCCGGGCAGACCCCTCGCGCTCAATGCCGGCGTAACGGGTTACGAAATGCACGGACGAACTAACTTTACACATGGCCATGTTTGATGCGGACAATGATACCGAGCCGGAGCGGTGGACGCAAGCGCCGGCCCGCGCCAATTCATTTCATTTTCACCAGGATCTCGGGCCGCTCGCCCATGCGGGCGTGAAAAACCACGCTCGTCCGCGGCGATCCAGTACTGGCGCAGCCGCAATGCGTGTCGCGTTCGAACTGAAACCGACGGCGACGCCACCGGCTCGCGGCCATTAGCCCGGCTGCGGTGGCAACGATAAGCAACGAAACCAACTGCTGCCAATCCATGCTCAAACCATACGCTCAAAATCCGAGGGCGCAACCCGATCTTTCGCCCCGTAGCTTCCCGCCGGTCACAGCGACCGTCCCTCGCCGACTCTTCCTTGCCCCCGAGCGTTCATGGCTCGGTCTTTCCGGGCGGCTTAAACCCTGGCGCGCCATCGATCCTCTTCAGGGCGTTGCGGGCGCGCGCGCGAACCCACGGATCCGCATCGCTGAGGGCGATCTGAATCAGGCTCCTGGCCGCGAGCGCATTCGCGCCGAATTCATGCAACGCGTACATGGCTTTCTGTCGGAGGGCGACATCTGGCGAGCTCAAAAAGGGGGCGATCACGGGGACGCACTGGTCCGGTTGCCTTGCGATCATGCCCAGGGCGATGAGCGCATGGGCTTGGATGATATTATTCGTATGCTTGAGCGAATCTAACAAGATGGGGATCGCCGGCTCCGCCCCGGGGCCGAAGGCCCCGACCATCAGGGCGTTTTGATACCACGCCGTCCAGTCGCTCGTATCCTTCAACTTCTCAATGAGCGGATCAGGCGGTTCCTGGCGGAGCTTCATCAGCGCTACCTGGGCGGCGCCTTGCAAGTACCAATTGCCGCTGGTTGTCGCCCGAATGAGGTTTGTTTCCGCCGGCTTTGCCGCCGGACCCATCTCGCCCAACAAGTAAGCCGCCCGGTCTCGCCACATTTCTTTCCGCTGACGATAGATCTCGCTGGCGGTTTGAGAGAAGGAGAGCCAGCGCATGAGCTCGCGCGAGGGCGCGGCCTCCAGTTTCTGAATCAAGAACGGAACCGCCTGGGCGCCCATCGCGCGGAAGGCCTCTCGGTCCCGGTCCCGGTCGGGCGGCGAAGAAAAGTCCGCGGCCGCATAGAACCACTGGCCGATGGATCGCCCCTGATACGAGGGTCCTGAATGCCAGGCCCAGACCAGGGCGATCAGGGCGGCCAAAAGGGCGGCCGCCGCAATTGCCTTCTGCCATTTTCTCATAGTCGCCGCCCGCGCCGTCCCGCCGGGCGAGTATTCCTCAATGAGTAGCGCCTCGTCAACGGCCGATTTCCTCAGCGATGAAGATTTACGCCGATACGAGCTTTCTTGTCCGGTTGGCGTAAGGTATGGTGGGCGGATGGAAGAACACCATTCCCCCAAAGGGATGAGCTTTATGGATCGGTGCGGGCTGGCCTTTCGCCTGTTGTTCAACGGCGATCTTGCCAACCGGGCGGCTGCGGGCCTTGCGGTTCGGGAGACCAAGCCGGCGCCGCCTCCGCCGCCTCCGCCCGAGCGCGCGCATGCCTCAGGCCTGCTGTTGCTGAGCGCCCTCCAGCGAGAGGGGCGGCTGGTGGATTTTCTCCAGCAGGAGGTGGCCGGCTTTTCGGATGAGGACATCGGCGCCGCCGCGCGCGTGGTTCATGGCGGTTGCCGCAAGGTGCTGCGGCAGTACTTCGAACTCGAAGCGGCCGCGCCGCAGGCTGAAGGCGAGGCCGTGACGCTGCCCGCCGGCTTCGACGCCCAACGCTTTCGACTCACCGGCAACGTGGCGGGCCAGCCGCCTTTCCGCGGCACGCTCAAGCACCACGGTTGGGTGGCGCGGGAGGTCCGTATGCCGGTCTTGAATGAAGCGTTGGATTCCCGCATCGTCGCGCCCGCTGAAGTCGAGTTGGCGTGACGCCCCTCGACCTCGGTTCCACCCATTGCCGCGATTAGCAGAGCAAACATTATGTCTCACTACGCCATTGGAATTGACCTCGGCACCACTCACTGCGAGCTGTCGCATGTGGACCTCACTACCGACCAACCGCGAGATTGGCGGGAGAGTCTGCTCCCGATCCCCCAGTTGACCGCCCTCGGCACGGTGGAAGAGAAAGGCCTGTTGCCGTCGTTTCTTTACCTGCCCAATGCCGGGGAGTTTCCCGCCGGGGCCGCCGCTTTGCCCTGGGACAATCAAGCCGCGGACATCGTGGGCGAATTCGCGCGGAGCCATGGGGTCAAAGCGCCGGCCCGGTTGGTAGCCTCCGCCAAGAGTTGGCTAAGCCATGCGGGCGTGGATCGCAACAGCGCCCTCTTGCCTTGGCAAGCCCCGGCCGACGCGCATCGCCTTTCCCCGGTCGAAGCCTCCGCCCGCTACCTTCGCCATTTGGGCGCGGCATGGAACCACCGGTTTGCTGAGGGCAAGGACGGGGAGATTGAGGCCATCGGCGCCCAGGAGATCATTCTGACGGTGCCGGCCTCGTTTGACGCCGCCGCCCGCGAATTGACGCTGGCAGCCGCCACGCAGGCTGGGCTCCTGAACGTCACCCTGCTCGAAGAGCCCCAGGCGGCGCTTTATGCCTGGATCGAGGCCATGGGCGAGGGCTTCCGCAAGCAGGTTCGCAAGGGCGACATCATCCTCGTCGTGGATGTCGGCGGCGGCACCACCGATCTCTCGCTAATGGCGGTGACGGAGCAAGGGGGCGAGGTCCAACTCACCCGCGTGGCGGTCGGAGACCACATCCTGCTGGGAGGCGACAACATGGACCTCACCTTGTCCCACCACCTTAACCAGGAACTCCTTGCCGCGGGTAAGAAACTCGATGCGTGGCAATTTGCCTCGCTCACTTACGGCTGCCGCCAGGCCAAAGAACTGCTTTTTAGCGATCCGCGCCTTCAGCGGGCGCCCATTTCAATCCCCAGCCGCGGCTCGGGGCTGATCGGCGGCACGGTCAAGACGGAACTCACCCGCGAGGCGCTCGCGCGCATACTGACCGACGGATTCATGCCGCGAACGCCCGTCTCGGAAATGCCGCGAACGGCGCGGCGCATGGGGCTGGCGCAAATGGCCCTTCCCTATGCCCAGGACCCCGGCATCACGCGACACCTTGCCGCCTTTCTCAGCCGCCAGGCCCGCGCTTTGGAGGGCGCCGTCGGCGCCCCGGTTCTGACTCAAGGCCAGGCCTTTGTCCACCCCACCGCGATCCTCTTCAACGGTGGGGTGTTCAAGGCCGCAGAGCTCAAGAATCGCCTGATCGAGGTCCTGGATCAGTGGCTCAAAGATGACGGCGGCCAGCCCATCAAAGAGCTGGAAGGGGCGGACCTGGATTTGGCCGTGGCCCGAGGCGCCGCTTATTACGGTTGGGTCCGACACGGTCACGGTGTTCGCATCCGTGGCGGCACCGCCCGTTCCTACTATGTCGGGGTTGAATCCGCCATGCCCGCCATCCCCGGCTTTGAACCCCCCGTCAAGGCCCTCTGTGTCGCTCCCTTCGGCATGGAAGAAGGAACCCAAGCCGATGTGCCGCCGCAGGAGTTTGGCCTGGTGGTTGGCGAACCGACCCGCTTCCGTTTTTTCGCCTCCTCCCTGCGGCGCAACGATCCGGTGGGCGAAATGCTCGAGGATGCGGCCGGCAACGAGGAACTGGAAGAACTCGCCCCAATCGAGACCATCCTCCCCGCCAACCACCGAGAACCCGGCAAGCTGGTTCCGGTCAACCTACAGGCTGCGGTGACCGAGGTTGGAACGCTCGAGGTCCGCTGCCTCGAGGCTGGCGGCCAAGGCTCCTGGAAGCTGGAATTGAACGTACGCATGAAGGGGGACGCGGGGGCGGGGCGGTGATGTCGCCTGGTGGAGTGAGGCATGACTGAAGCCAATTACTTGGTCGGCATCGACCTCGGGACTTCGAACTGCGCCGTGGCTTCCGTGGAGCCGGAGCTCGGGCCGGAGGCCCCGGTCGTTGATTTTCCAATCCTGCAACTGTTGCGCGCCGGAGAGACGGCTCCGCGTCCGTTGCTACCGTCCTGTCTTTACCTTCCCAGTCCGCATGAGCTTCCGGCGCAGGCCACGCGCCTGCCGTGGGGGGAAAGTCCGGAATGCATCGTGGGCGAATTCGCCCGCTGGCAAGGGGCCCGTGTACCCGGCCGCCTGGTGGCATCCGCCAAGAGTTGGCTCTGTCATCCCGGCATCGATCGGTCGGCTCCCACCCTGCCCTGGGGCGCGGCGGTCGATGTCGGCAAACTCTCTCCGGTTGAAGCCAGCGTGCGACTGCTGGCCCATATCGCCCGCGCCTGGGATTTCGCGCGCCCGGAAGCCCCGCTGGCCGCGCAGGAGGTGATTGTCACCGTGCCCGCCTCCTTCGACGAGGCGGCGCGCGCCCTCACCGCCGATGCGGCGCGCCGGGCGGGGCTCGAGAAGTTCACCCTCGTCGAGGAACCGCAGGCCGCCTTTTACGATTTTACCGCCCGCCATCGTCGGGATCTCGGCCCGACCTTGGCGGGGGTTCGGCTGGCGCTGGTAGTCGATGTGGGGGGCGGCACTTCCGATTTCACCCTCGTCCAGGTTGGGGTAGGCCCGGAGGGCCCGCTCCTGCGCCGGATCGCGGTCGGCGACCACCTGATGCTCGGCGGTGACAATATGGATGCCGCCTTGAGTCGCAGGGCGGAGGAGCGCATGGTTTCCGGAGGACGAAAACTCAGCGCGACGCAATGGACCCAATTGGCTCAGGCGGCTCGCGTGGCCAAGGAATCGCTCCTCGGGGGCGAGGGTCCCGAGCGCTTTAATCTCTCAATCATCGCGGAAGGGAGCCGGCTGATGGGCGGAGCGCTTTCCACCCATCTGACGCGGGCCGAGGCCGTGGAAACGATCGTCGAGGGCTTTCTGCCCTTTTGCGCGGCCGGCGAATCCCCGCAACGCGGCGGGCGCGTCGCTCTCCAGGAACTCGGCTTGCCTTACGCTCAGGATCCGGCCATTACCCGGCACTTGGCCGCGTTTCTGCGCGCCCACGCCGAGGCCGGTCACGTCGCGCTGGGGCTCCACCCGGCCCCAACCGGCGCCTTGCCCAGACCCGATGCCATCCTGCTCAACGGCGGGGTGTTCAATTCGCCCAAGATCGCCGAGCGGTTGGTCGCAGCCGTCTCCGCCTGGTGGCCGGACGCGGCGGTCATCCCTCTGCTGGCGCATGATTCGCTCGAATTGGCGGTGGCTCGCGGCGCGGCTTTTTACGGCCTGGCGCGACGGGGCCTGGGGCGCCGGATCACGGGCGGGGCCGCTCACGCCCTTTATGTGGGGCTGGATGCGACAGAAGGCCAAACGCCTTTGGCGCTCTGCGTCATTCCCCGCGGGCAGGAAGAGGGTCAGACGGTCGAACTCGGCGACCGCGTCTTCCAGCTCACGCTTGGCCGGCCGGTGCGGTTTCCCTTGTTTTCGTCCGCATCCGACCGGCTGGAGCGGTCCGGCGACGTCGTGCCGGTGTCCGACGACATGCGTCCGCTGCCGCCCATCCACACCCTGCTGAAAGGGGGCGCGGGCAAGGCGGGAAATGCGACGGTTCACCTGCGCTCGACGCTCACCGAGATCGGCACTCTCGAGTTGTGGTGCGTTGCCAACGCCTCGGCTGAGCGTTGGCGATTGGAATTCGAGTTGCGCGAAGGGCAATCCCAGACCGAGCCGATCGTCATCGAATCGATGCCCGCATCGTTCGCCGAGGCGCGTCGTTGGGTCGCCGTCATTTTCGGCTCCAAACCGCCCCCGCCGGCGGAACTCAGGGGCGCTCCCCCAAGAGACGTTCGGCAGCTCTGGACCAGCCTCGAACGCACCCTCGGGCCGCGCGCGGAATGGCGCCTGCCGGTGCTGCGGGAATTGTGGGGCGAACTGTTCGCCGGCGCCGCCAAACGTCGCCGCTCGTCAGAGCATGAACGCGTTTTCTTTCAGCTCCTCGGCTTCTGTCTGCGCCCCGGTTTTGGCTACCCGCTCGATGAATGGCGCGCCGAACAATCCGCTCGCCTGTTCTCCGAGGGCGTTACGTTCCATAAAGAAAAGCCGGTTTGGACTGAGTTTTGGATCTTCTGGCGTCGCATCGCGGGCGGACTCACCGAGGCCCGGCACCGGGAGCTGTGGGCTTATCTCCGGCCCGGTCTCCAAATCCAACTCCAACTGTCCGGGAGCGCTCCCAAACACGCCCCCAAGCTGAAGGGCGTACAGCCCCAGGGGTTGGACGAGATGATCCGCCTTGCCGCCGCATTGGAACAACTGGATGCCGCCGACAAGGCCGAATTCGGTGAATGGCTGGGTGCGCGTTTGCGGACGTCGGACGCCCCCGGCGGACCAGGCGCCTGGTCGCTGGGGCGCCTCGGCGCGCGCGCCCCCCTCTACGGCAGCATCCACAAGACCCTCCCACCGTCTCTCGCGGCCCAGTGGATTCGGTGGCTATTGGATCCCCCCTTGCTCCGCCGCGAGGGGGCCTTGTTCGCCCTGGCCCAATTGGCGCGCTTAACCGGCGACCGTTCCCGAGATGTGGATGACGAAAGCCGCTCCGCCGTACTGGAGGCCCTCCGGGCTGCCAACGCGCCGTCCTCCTGGGGACAGATGGTCCAGGAAGTCATAGTCCTGGAGGCCGCCGACAAGGCGCGCGCCTTGGGGGACACCTTGCCCGTCGGGCTTTCTCTCTCCCGACCCGGGGGCCTAAGGGGTGAGAAAAAGCGATAAATGGCGCCGCGGTTCGCCGCACTCTCCCTTCATTGTTCTCCCGATTGCTAAAATTGTCGTTAAATTACCGTTGACGAGACCCCGCCTTTGATGGTAGAAGGAGATGGTAAAGTATTGAAAAATGGCAAAGATACCAACAGCAGTTATGAAACAGATCGCGATTCTTCTAGTGAGCATGTTTGCGGGTGGGATGGTGGCCGTCGGTGCCGATGCGCAAAAACCAAACCCTTATAGGGACACTTTGAGCAGTCTGCCGGCGCCTGAACTGCCCGGCAAGACTGCCGAGCTAGTCAAACACGCCAAAGCGCGCCAGTGGGGAGTTACCACGGTTGCGGTGGTCCAGGCCGCGTTGGAAGCCAACCCGGTTGCCGCCCCCGCGGTAGCGGCGGCCATTGCCCATTCGGTGCCCGAGATGGCGGCCATCGCCTCCGGCGCGGCGGCTGAACAACAGCCCAAGCAAGCGGTCGCGATTGCTAAAGCCGCCGCAGTGGCGGCCCCGAGCATGGCGGGCAAAATTGTGGCCGCAGTTTGTCGAGCGGTTCCCGCCGACTATCGCGCCATCGCCTTGGCCGTGGCGGATGCCGTTCCCGGCTCCAACAAAGAAGTCTTGAAGGGGGTCGCTTCGGTGTTTGCCGAGATGAAATCCGACATCATGAGCTCGCTCGGAGACTATAGCAGCGGCATGCCCTCGGTAGCGGCAGTGCTCGACCACGCCGCCGCCGCCTCCGTGGCCTTGGCTTCGGATCCCGCCGCGTTGGCCAAAGCTCCTACGGTGCAACCTCCGTATGTCCCGCCGCCCTTTACCCCGGCCGCGACCCTCAACCCCACCTTCGGAGCGCCGGTCACTGGCGGACGCACTTACGCGAAGCCCTGAGCTTCCGTTTTAGGCTCCCACAATTTACCAGCCCACTTCGTTCGCGAGGTGGGTTTTTTTTGTCCCGCCGCTTTGGGGCGGCGCGAGCCCGCTCTCGTCGCCACAACCGACTTGCCAATTGGGCCGCTTGGCTGCACTTTCCTTCATGCCTGTGATAAACAAATCAATTGATAGCCCCATGAATCCTCCCCAGACCAACATAGAGTCCATCCTCCACGAAGGGCGGCTGTTCCCGCCTGCGGATGCTTTTTCCGCCCGGGCCCGGATCGGCGCGTTGGCCCGCTACCGCGAGCTTTACCAGGAGTCGATCGCCTCGCCGGATGCGTTTTGGGGAGAGCAGGCCAAAGCCGAGTTGGTCTGGCGCAAGCCTTGGGAGCGGGTGCTCGACTGGCAGGAGCCCTTTGCCAAGTGGTTCGTCGGCGGCCAATTGAATGTCGCGGAGAATTGCCTGGACCGGCACCTGGGAACTTCCGTCGCCAACAAGGCCGCGCTAATCTGGGAGGGAGAACCCGCCGCTCCGGGAAAGCCCGGCGAAGAACGCACTTTGACTTACCGACAACTCCACCACGAAGTCTGCCGGTTCGCCAATGTCCTCAAGCGCCAGGGGCTTCAGAAGGGCGACCGCGCGCTGATCTACTTGCCCATGATCCCCGAGGCGGCGATTGCCATGCTGGCCTGCGCCCGCATCGGAGCGGTGCATTCCGTGGTCTTCGGCGGTTTTAGCGCCCAGTCGGTCGCCGATCGCATCTTCGATTCCCAGGCCAAGTTGGTGGTCACCGCCGACGGCGGCTTCCGACGCGGGGCGGTGGTGCCGCTCAAGCAAAGCGTGGACGAGGCGCTCCAACTTAAGAATCCGAAAGGCGAACTGCTGGCCCAATCCATCGAGAAGGTCATCGTGGTGCGCCGCGCGGGCAACGCGGTCCAGTTCACCGAAGGCCGCGACCTGTGGTGGCATGAGGAGGTCGCGACCGTCAATGCAAACTGCCCGGCGGAGAGCATGGACAGCGAGGCCCCGCTCTTCATCCTTTACACCAGCGGTTCGACCGGTAAGCCCAAGGGGATTCTTCACACCACCGGCGGCTACTTGCTCTATAGCAAAATGACGTCCAAGTACGTTTTCGATCTCCGCCCGGAGGATGTCTATTGGTGCACCGCCGACATCGGCTGGGTCACCGGGCACAGTTACGTGGTGTACGGCCCGCTGGCCAATGGCGCAACAAGTCTCATGTATGAAGGGGCTCCTAATTTCCCCGAGCCCGATCGCTTTTGGCGAATCATTGAGAAATACGGCGTATCCATCCTTTATACCGCCCCGACGGCCATCCGCGCCTTTATGAAGTGGGGCCCCGAATGGCCGCAAAAACACGACCTGAGCTCCCTGCGCTTGCTCGGCACGGTCGGCGAGCCCATCAATCCGGAGGCCTGGATGTGGTATCGCGAAATCATCGGCGGGAATCGGTGCCCGATTGTTGACACCTGGTGGCAAACCGAGACGGGCGGGATAATGATCAGCCCGCTGCCGGGCGCCACGCCCACCAAACCCGGCTCGGCCACGCTTCCCTTTTTCGGCATTGTGCCCGAAGTGGTCGATGACAGCGGCGAGGTGGTGCCGCGCAATTCCGGGGGCAAGCTGGTCATCCGCCAGCCGTGGCCGGGGATGCTCCGCGGCTTATGGGGCGACCCGCGCCGTTACCAGGACGTTTATTGGCAGGAAGTCAAGGGCAGCTACTTCACCGGCGATGGCGCCCGGCAGGACGAGGACGGGTATTTTTGGATTGTCGGCCGCATCGATGATGTTCTCAACGTGGCCGGCCACCGCATCGGCACCGCCGAGGTCGAGAGCGCGCTGGTGAGCCATCCCAAAGTAGCCGAAGCCGCCGTTGTCGGCCGCCACGACGACCTCAAAGGCCAGGCCTTGGTGGCCTTTGTCACCGTGCGCGGCAACATCCGCGCCGACAGCGCCCTGCGCGAGGAGCTCCGCCAGCACGTCGCCAAGGAAATCGGGCCGGTCGCCAAACCCGACGACATCCGTTTCGCCGAGGCCCTGCCCAAAACGCGTTCGGGCAAGATTATGCGCCGCCTCCTCAAACAGATCGCCTCAGGCGCCGATATCAAAGGCGACACGACCACGCTCGAGGATCTCAACGTCCTCGCCCGGCTCACCCAGGACGACGGAGGGTAGCCGGGAGGGAGGGCTTAACATTGTGTCGATATGGCCGGGGACCTTGCTTCGGGTCCTAGTCTTAGGACTCCTGAAACCGTGGAAATCAGGTGACACCGCGATTCCCCTCACCCCAGCCCTCTCCCGAGGGAGAGGGAGCAGGATCGTCTGCCTGTAGAGGTCCACCGGCTTTCCAGGTCTGCGAGTTTCTGTGCGGCGGGATCAGGAATCCTGAGTCTCTCTACAGCTTCAAACCCTTTCACCCCTTTCCTCGCCCCCGAAATTCCTTCGACGCCAGGGGGAACTCAGTCTAACCTTGGGCGGATGGCCAGCGACGCCCAATTGACTCCGATGATGGCGCAGTATCGCCGAATCAAGAGCGAACTGCCCAAGGACGCGCTGTTGTTTTTCCGGCTGGGCGATTTTTACGAGCTGTTTTTCGAGGACGCGCAGGCCGGGGCGCAGTTGCTCAACGTGGCATTGACCAAACGCGGGGCGATACCCATGTGCGGCATTCCTTTCCACGCCGCCAACGCCTACATTGGCCGCCTGCTCCGGGCCGGCCGCAAGGTCGCCATCTGCGACCAAATGGAGGACGCGCGGCCCGGCCAATTGGTCAAACGGGAGGTCACCCAGATCCTAAGTCCGGGCACTCACTTCGATGAGCGGCTGCTGGCGGCCGAGCGGAACAACTTTCTCGCCGCGGTTTGCCCCGCCGGCGCCACCTTTGGCTTGGCCTGCGTCGATCTGACCACGGGCGATTTTCTCACCACCGAAATCGAGGGCCAAGCGGGCCTGCTGGCCGAACTGCAACGGCTCAAGCCGGCCGAGATCATCTTCCCCGCCGAGGCCTCCGGCCTGCGCGAAGCCTTGGGGGGCGGCCCAACCGCGGACTCGCCGCGGGACCCCCGAGCGGCTTTTGGTTGGATGCTCAATGGTTACGAGGATTGGGTCTTCGGGCCGGAAACCGCGTTGTTCACGGCGCGGGACCATTTCAAGGTCGCCTCGCTGGACGGGTTTGGCTTGAAGGACCATGCGGCGGCCATCGGGGCGGCGGGTGCGGTCCTCCATTACCTGACCCAGCACCTGCGGCGCGAGGTCGCCTGTCTCACCCGGGTGTCTTTCTATCAACGGAGCGAGTTCCTCACGCTGGACCACACCACGCTACGGCATTTGGAGATCCTCGAGCCGTTGCACCCCGACAGCCCCCGAAGCGCTTCGCTCTACGGCGCCTTAAACCGGACGGTGACGCCCATGGGCGCGCGGCGATTGCGCGGGTGGCTTTCGCAGCCGCTCGCCGCCGCGGCGCCTATTCAGCGGCGGCAACGAGCGGTCCAACTGCTGCTGAATCGCCCGGGTTTGCTGGAGAACCTCCGGACTCAACTGGCTCAGGTTCGCGACCTGGAGCGCACCATCGGGCGGCTCAGTTCCGGCGCGGGCAATGCCCGCGATTTGATCGCCCTGCGGCTGGCCCTGGAGAAAATTCCCGGGCTCAAAGCCGTCCTCCGCGACCTCTCAACGCCTGCGCCCCACGATCCCGCTCAGCGCCTCGAGGAAGAGTTTTTCGCCGAGGGCATCCGGGCGGCCGACCCAGCCGCCGGGCTGCTGGCCGAACTCGAGTCGCAGGTTGCCGAGCTGCCCGAACTGGTCGAACTCGTCACGCGCGCGATTATCGACGAGCCTCCGATCGCTTTGAAAGAAGGCGGCATTATTCGGGATCAGTTCGACGCCGGCTTGGACGAACTGCGGGTCGCGATGCGCGGCGGCAAAGATTGGATCGCCAAACTGCAGCAAGACGAAATCGCCCGCACGGGCATCCCCTCCCTCAAGGTGCGGTTCAACTCCGTATTCGGCTATTACATCGAGGTCACCAAGTCGAACCTCGACAAGGTGCCCGCGCACTACCTTCGCAAACAGACGATCGCCAACGGGGAACGGTTCATCACGCCCGAGCTGAAGGAAATGGAGGGCAAGATCCTGGGCGCCGAGGAACGCGGGGTGAAACTGGAATATGAACTCTTTCAACGGGTGCGGGAGGAGGTCTTGGGGCGTCTCCCGGAGATTCAGCGAGCGGCGGGCGCGCTGGCCCAGGTCGACGTTTTGGGCGGCTTCGCCGAGACGGCGCGGCGTTTCGCCTACATCCAGCCCACCGTGGGCGATGAGGGCCAGCTCATCATCCGCGATGGCCGGCACCCCGTCCTCGAGCAGGCCGCCGGCGACGAGCGCTTTGTGCCCAATGACACCCGGCTGGACGCTCACACCCGCATTGCGTTGATTACCGGGCCCAACATGGCCGGCAAGAGCACCTACATCCGTCAGGTCGCCCTCTTGACGCTCCTGGCCCACACGGGTTCGTTCGTGCCGGCCGCCCAGGCCCGCATTGACTTGGTGGACCGCATTTTCACCCGCATCGGCGCCAGCGACGATTTGGCGCGCGGCCAATCCACTTTCATGGTCGAGATGTGCGAGACGGCCAACATTCTCAATAATGCCAGCCCCAAGAGTCTCATTATCCTGGATGAGATCGGCCGCGGCACCAGCACTTTCGACGGCCTGAGTCTGGCCTGGAGCATTGTGGAACATCTCCACCATCTCGTCGGCGCCAAGACCCTCTTCGCCAGCCACTACCACGAACTGACCGAGTTGGCGCTCCGCCTCCCGCGGCTTAAGAACTATAATGTGGCTGTCCGCGAATGGCGCGACCAGATCGTTTTCCTGCGGAAGATCGTGGAGGGCGGGACCGACAAGAGCTATGGCATCCAGGTCGCCCGGTTGGCCGGGGTCCCCAAGCCCGTCTTGGAGCGAGCCAAAGAGATCCTCCGCAACCTCGAGGAATCCGAGCTCACGCCGGAAGGCGCCGTGCGCCAATCCACCCGCCGCCAGCGGGACCGCGAGAAGCTCCAAACGCTCGCGCCGCCGCCCCAGATGGACTTGTTCGGCTGACGCCGGCTAGTTCTCGTCCAGGACCTGGCGGACGGTGAGGATGAGGTCGTTGGAGGCAAAGGGCTTTTGCAGCACGCGCAACGGCTGGTTGTCCCCCTGAGGAGCTTGCTGCTCGAGCGCGTTGCCACTATAGCCGCTCATGAGGATAACCTTCAAAGTCGGCCGTTGTTGGCGGAGTTGCGCGGCCAATTGGCGCCCATTGACCCCCAAGGGCATGACGATGTCGGTGAGCAAGAGATCCACTTCACCGGTCCTGTCCCGCCACGCCTCGAGCGCGGCTCGACCGGAGGCGGCTTCCTGGACCTGGTAGCCAAAGCGTTCCAGGACGCGCCGCGTCACCGCCCGGAGCGACTCCTCATCTTCCACCAAGAGAATGCGCTCGCGTCCCCCGGGGAGCTTCTTCTTTTGCTCCAGGGTCGCGGGTTCCGCAACCGGTGGAGCGCAGGCGGGCAGCAGGACGCGGAAAGTCGAACCGACGCCCATTTGGCTGGAGACTTCGATCCAACCCAGGTGTTGCTCAATGATCCCATAGACGGTCGCCAAACCCAAGCCGGTGCCTTTGCCGGGCCCTTTGGTGGTGAAGAACGGTTCGAAAACGCGCGGGAGGTGCTCGGCGGCAATGCCGGTGCCGGTGTCAGCGACGCTCAGACAGATAAACTCCCCCGGCCGTCGTTCCAAGTCGGGGCGGAGATCGACTTCTTTGAAAAGGATCGGTTCGGTGGCGATCCGGAGGTTGCCGCCGCTGGGCATGGCGTCGCGAGCGTTGACGATGAGGTTGGTGAGGACCTGTTCCACCGTGCCGATATCGGCGCGGACGAAAAGCGGTTGCGGCGCATAGCGACACTCCAAGTGGACATCCTCGCCAATAACGCGCTTGAGCATTTTGGTCAGGTTGGCCACCACTACATTCAGATCGATCGGCCGGGCCAGCATGGTCTGCTTGCGACCGAAGGCCAGCAACTGACGCGTCAGGTCGGCCGCCCGGTCGGCGGCGGTGGCGATTTCATTCAGGCTTTCCCGGGTATCCGCCGAAAAGTCGGTCTGGCCCATGAGCACCAGCTCGATATTACCCCGGATGACCGCCAACAAGTTGTTGAAATCATGCGCCACGCCGCCAGCGAGCAGGCCAATGGCCTCCATCTTTTGCGATTGGCGGAGTTGCGCCTCCAGTTGCTTGCGCGCGGTCACGTCCTGTTTGATCGCGATGTAGTGCGTAATCGCCCCCGCGTCGCCGCGGACGGGGGTGATGGTCATCTGTTCCGTATAGAGGCTCTCGTCCTTGCGCCGGTTCACCAGCTCTCCTCGCCAGACCCGCCCGGCGCTCACCGTCTGCCAGAGGTCCCTGTAAACCTCCGGCCGCTGTTTTCCGGATTTGAGAAGACTGGTCTTTTTCCCGACGACTTCGGCCTCCGCATAGCCCGTAAGCCGCTCGAAAGCGGGATTGTGCCACAGCACCTCGCCCTGCGGGTTGGTAATGACGATGGCATCGGCGGCCGATTCCAACGCGGCGCTCTGCAACAGGAGCCGCTGCTCGGCCTGGACGTGGCGCAAGGCGCCGGCCAGAATCTCGCCCACCGTCTTGAGCATCGCTTCATCTTCCTCGGCCCAGGCCTTCCCGCCGGCTTGATAGCTGATGGCAAAATAGCCCAGCGCCGACTTGCCGGAAGTCAGTGGCACGGCCAGCGTGGACTGGATGCCGAGGGTCCTCATGTATTCCTTCTCCGCTACGGCGTCGGCCGGCAGATCGTCCACCTTCGGAACGCGGAGGATCTCCCACTGAGCCAGCTTGCGTCCCCAAAAGGGGAAGGAACTCAGAGCGACCTGCTTGGGGGGCGAAGGCCCGGATCCAGAGCCGGCAAACCATTCGTGGGTATTCTCAAAGGCGAGGCTGTCGGGCGTGAGGCAAAGCAGCGCCGCGCGGTCCGCCCCCATAGCCGTCCCGGTGGCGCGTAAAGCCTGCTCGATGGCCGCATCGGCCTTCCCCGGAGAGAGCATGATGAAGCTGCTGGAAACGGTGGACACCAGGTTTTCCATCCGCAGGCGATGCTGCAAGGTCTGCTGAGCGCGGAGGCGCTCGGCGATTTCCCCGGACAGCGTTTCGTTCGCGGCGCGGAGCTCCACGGTGCGTTCGTTCACCATCGCGTCCAGGTCCGCCAGGCGCGACCGGGATTGCCGCGTCAGCTCCCATTTCTTGGTCAACGCGTGGGCCAGTTGCAGCACCTCGACCGCTTCGAACGGCTTCTTTAAAATCACGAGGCTGTCGGTTTCTCCCAGGCGCGCGATCATTTCCTCCCACGAGTAATCGGAATAGGCGGTGCAAATGACCACCTGCAGGTTGGGGTCGGCCACCCAGAGATGAGCTGTGGTCTCAATGCCGTCCCAGCCAGGAGGCATGCGCACATCCACCATGGCGAACGCATAAGGGCGGCCCTCCGCCAATGCGCGCGACACCAACCCCACAGCCTCCTCCCCTTGATAGGCGGAATCCAGGAGGAAACCGCTCCGGCGGCTCGGTTCGGGCGCGTCGCCGAATAATTCCGCCGCCGGCCCATCCAGCGGCGAGGCGTCGTCTTTTTCCAGGATCTTCCGGAAGTCCAGATGAATCGCCGGCGTGTCATCGATGATGAGGATGCGCGGCGCCGGGGAGGCGCTCAACGGCGCGGCCGGGGCTGGCGGCGGGGTTTCGGGATGGGAATGTTCAGCGGCCATGGGCGTGGCAGGGTTTGCCCGAGCCGGGGTCGGCGCCTTGCGAGTCCGCGCGCGGGATGGCCGCGCAAGCCGGCGGGCTTGGCTCCGGCGGCTTGGCGGCTTCGTTCCGGACGACTCCGGATATCAATGCCCGCGTTCTGCGTCTTGGTAAGTACATAACTACGCTTCGACTGCCCGCCCGCGTTTGAGGCGCCAGGGCCCATCAGCACCCTGTTTCCGCATCATATCTCATCGCGTTATCGGCAGAATGGCCGGACGCTTGAGTCGGCCGCGCCGCCGCCCCGCCGGCTGCACGGGTTCAGATTCACCTCCGTGAAAGGTGCCGTGTTGTTCTCGGCCTGTCCAGTTACTTGGTAACGCCGCCGCTTGTTCGTTTCCCGCAACGGACGGTTCGGCGCGTTTTGTCTTTTGCTTTTTCCGGTCCTTCGGGGTACAACGGGCGGGAATACTGATGAGCAACCGAGCGATCCGATACCGGCGGATGAAAATGGCCGCATGAACCTGCCCAACAAGCTGACCGTTTCACGCTTTGGCCTCACGCTCGGGTTCCTGGCGGCGATGTTCTCGGAGGTTCGGGGCTACGAAACCATCGCGCTGGTGTTGTTCGTTGCCGGCGGCGTCACCGATTTTCTCGACGGCCACTTCGCTCGCCGTTACCACCTGATCACGAATTTCGGCATCCTCATGGACCCGCTCGCCGATAAGATCCTGGTCTGCTCGGCGTTTATCGCCTTCGTCGGGTTGGGGTGGATGCCGGCGTGGATGGTGATCATTGTCGTCGCTCGCGAATTGGCGATCACGGGACTGCGTCTGCTGGCCGCCTCCAAGAACGTGGTCCTCGCCGCCGAAGGCTACGGCAAACACAAGACCATCTCCCAGATCGTCGCGATTATCTCCATCCTCGTGCTGCGCAGCTATGGAGATTGGGGCGCCCCGGGACGCATGGTATTCGGCTGTCACATCGTTGCCGATCGCCCCTGGGTGGAATGGTTTACCCAGGCGGCCATTTGGGTGTCCGTAGGGATGACGTTCGTTTCGGGCTGGCTCTACCTCTGGAAAAACCGCCTGATGTATCTGAACGATATGTGAGGATCGCCTACGGGCGTCGCGGGGCCGGCGCGGGCAAGGCCAGCGTTTCGCCCGGGGTGTTGGTGGCGGCCTGGTAAATCCCGGGTTTGAGCCCGGCCAGAGGGTCGGTGGTCTTGTAACGGCGCCACAGGACGAAGCCCAGCACGACGCCCGCCAGGCCGCCCGCGACGCCAATCGCCAGCAATCCCCGCCGCCAATCCACCCGCGAAAGCTGGAGCATGATGGTGTCCACCAAGCCCCCGCCCCGCCCCGAGAGCGGCGGCGGCTCGGCGAATTTCTTGGTTTGGGCCAATTCCTCGTCGAGCGAAGCCATGACTTTCGCCACCGGCAATTTCAATATCGTGGCGTACGTCCGCACAAAGCCGCGAATATAAACCGGCGCGGAAAACGCGTCATAATTGCCCTCCTCCAGCGCGCGCAGGTGGTCGCCGCGGATCTTGGTGATCTCCGCCAACTGCGGCACCGTGAGGTGCTGGGCCTCTCGGCCCTCATGAAGTTGCTCGGCAACGGTCGACATGCCCGCACCTTATAGCTCGTCGTTGTCTCTTTGGCAAGCTAACGCGACAACCTGGCGTGATTAGGAGTGTCTGACATTCGGGGTTTGATCCCGTCTTCAATCCGGTCGCTTCCAAGTCCTTATGACTTGCCGCGGATCGTCTTTGGCCGCTAACCTCCGCCGCAACCTCATGGGTTGCCTGAGATCATGATCCTAACGATACGCCAGCGCTTTTTACTTTGCCTCACGCTGCTCGCCGCTCTGGCCGCAGGCCGCGCCGCCGAAGCCGCTCCCGGCCCAAGCGCCCCATCCCACATACTCAAAACCAGGCGGGCGCGGCTGCGCATTGATGAAAAGGGATTCATCACCTCGCTGGTTTCGCTCAAATCCGGTAAAGTTCCACCTTGAGCAAACCGGCAAGAAATCGTTCGTTCTTCATCCAGTCGCCGAAGTCCGATTCGCGGCCAGCGCGGGCGCCGACGAGGTGGGGGTGGCGATCGCCAACCACGACGACGCGCAACCATTGCGGTTCGCGTTGCGGGTGGGTGACGCCGTCAACGGTTGCGTCCTCACTTTGCCGGACGGTCTCCGGATCTCCTTCAACCAGAAACTGGAGAAAGGCCAGTTCATTCTCTGCCGAGGAAATGAGGCCTGTGTCGCCGATGCGAATCGCAAGCCGACGGCCAAACTCGCCCTCTCTCGCGCCGCCGTTCTGCCCCAGGGCGAATCGAAGCTCGGCGTGGGCTTCTTAGGAACCGCGCCCGCCCATTTCACCCTGACCGCGTGGGTGCTCGGAGCAGGGGAGGCGCTGCCCTCGCGCCGGCGTTGAAGGCGCGGATTGCGCCAACGCGGGGCAACGCTTCGGAGATGGATGCGCCTCCGGAGGCGGGTATCTCCCTCGAAAGCTCGGCGGTCCGGAATCGGCGGTTGGGAGGAGGGAGAGTCCACGGCGCCTCCGGTACAACAAAAAAGCCGGAGACCGTCCGGCTTTTCTGACACACGTTCTACACCTGAGAACGAGATCATCATAGCACAGCCTCAATTCCGCGCATGTCACCAATTATGGGGACACGCGTTCCGTGGGTGGTCCCCGAGTGGCGGAAGGCCGCTAAGCCAAAGGCCGGCGGAGAAATCCTCCGACCTTTTCCATGAAGCGGAAACGCGTCTTCCTCTGGCTTGGCTGTTCATGGCCCGCACCGAGTCAGCAAGGGTCTGGTGGGAGGAATGCATCGTCGAGACGCACGCCACGGGCAAACACGGTTATGACGGCTTCCTCCCGTGAATCGAAGCGAACCGCGGGGCCATGCCCGCCCAGGGCCCTCCGGAGCCTTTTGAGCCGCTGGGCTCCAGTGTCGCCACCACTGCTTACGGGTTGATGGTTGGGCAAAGCACAGTTAGGATGGCGCCAATGAAGGGTTGCGATGGATCTAAAGCACAGCGGACTTGAAGGAGTCGACAGTAGCTCGCCTGAGAAAAGGCCTGCCCGATCTCTGGCGTTGGCGGCGCCAATGGCGCTGGTGGCGGCGACTTTTCTGGCGTATTTGCCGTGTTTGCATGGAAGCTTCGTCTGGGACGACGATTCTTGGACGACTAAACTGAGACCGTTGTTTGATAACTTCTCGGGACTGGGCAAGATGTGGACCAGCCTGTCGGCCTTGCAAACTTACTACCCCCTGACTGGCACCAGTTTCTGGGTGGATTATCATCTTTGGGGTTTTTGGACTTTGCCCTACCATGTTGAGAACGTCCTTCTGCATGCGGTGGCGGTGCTCTTGTTCTGGAGCTTATTGAAACGGATCGAGGCGCCCGGCGCCCTCCTGGCCGCTGGTGTGATGGCGCTGCACCCGATGATGGTCGAATCCGTGGCCTGGGTCACGGAACGTAAGAACGCGCTTTCGATGGTCTTATTCCTCGGGGCGCTCTTGAGTTACGGGCGGTTCACCCGATTTTGGAATGCGGATGGGGTTGGGCCGGACCCTAGCCGCCGAGTACCGCCCCCCCCCCACCGTGGGAATTTCTATTTTCTAGCGGCCGCGCTTTTTCTCGCGGCGTGTTTGGCGAAGGCCACGGTTTGCGCGTTTCCAGCCGTGCTCCTGCTGATCGGTTGGTGGAAACGGGGGCGACTGCGCTGGCGTGAGGACATCATACCGACCTTGCCGCTCTTTGCCGCAAGCGTCTCACTCGGCGTAATCATCGCTTCGTTGGAGCACACCCACGTTGGGGCCATCGGTCCAGAGTGGCGATTGTCTTTCGCGGAGAGGTTCCTCATCGCGGGTCGCGCGATCTGCTTTTACACCGGAAAGCTGCTCTGGCCGGCTCAGGTCTGTTTCATTTACGGCCGGTGGCCTATTGATGTCACAGCATGGCAACAGTGGGCCTGGCCCATCGGAGTACTCGTCGGGTTGCTCGCATTCTGGCTTCATCGCGATCGCATCAGCCGCGGACCCCTGGTCGCGTTCCTTTACTTCATTGGAACGGGCTTTCCCCTGCTCGGCTTCATGGACTGTTATGGCATGCGCTATTCGTTCGTTTGGGATCACTGGGCCTATATTCCGAGCCTCGGTCTCATCGCGCTGTTTTGCGCAGTGCTAACGAAAGTGAGTGAGGACCTGCTCACAACGACGTCTCGGGTACTTCTTTCGGGCGCGCTTCTCCTGGCTTTCGGCGCGCTAACCTGGCAACAAGCCGGCGTCTACCGAGACGACCAAACACTGTGGCGCGACACGGTGAACAAAAACCCGTCAGCCTGGATCGCCGAGAACTATCTTGGCTTCTACGCGGATAAGAATGGCGCCGCGCGGGAGGCGCTTGCTCACTATCGCAGGTCCATCGTGATTTATCCCAACTCGGAGGCTTACTACAACCTCGCGAACACGCTGGCGCTTCAAGGACGGACCGGAGAAGCGATGCCAGCCTATCGCGAGGCTGTTCGACTTAATCCTCACCTTGCCGCGGCCTTTGTCGATTTGGGCACTATCTTCGCCTCCCAAGGCCAACTGGATGAGGCTATCACCCATTATCGGAAGGCCATTGAAATCAATCCACAGCATGTCTACGCGCATTGGTGCCTGGGCGCAATACATGAACGGGCGGGTCGAATTCAGGAAGCGATCGCTCATTACCGTGAGGCCCTGCGCATTGATCCAGACATGGCCCAAGCCTTGGAGAATCTGGCGAGAATTCTGGCGTCGGACGCCAACCCTAAGGCGAGGAATGGCGCGCAGGCCGTCACTCTCGCTGAGCGCGCGTGTCGACTCAGTGAGTTCAAGGAAGCTCACTCCGTTTCCACTCTCTCCATGGCTTACGCCGAGGCTGGCCGGTTTCGCGACGCTGTGAACTTGGCCGAACGGGCGGTCGCCCTTGCCGTTGCTGGCGGCGATGCGGAGGGCGCGAAAGTCAACCGCACCCTGGCCGACCTATACCGGTCCGGACAAGCGTACCATGAACCCGACAACTCAGCCGGCGCAATACCCGGCCAAAAAGCACCATGACTCTCCCCTCTCGTATCCGCGTCAGCCTGCGGCGCAGGCTAAGTATTGCCGAGGGCTTCGTTGCGGTCGTGGTTATTCTCGCGCTCCTCGGCGCCGGGTTCGCTATCGAGCAATGGCGGGGGCGTACTCGCCGGGAATTCCCATCGCCGCTGGCGACGGAACGACTTGAGGTCGAGGTGCGAGGACAACTCGAGGTCCTGCTTGCTGCGATTGAAAACTACAAGGAGGCTCTGGGGGCTTATCCCCCGGACCACGTTGTGAGCCGCTCACCTCTGGTGGTCGACCCGGTGACAAACCAGCTCATGTACGAGTTATTCGGCACCCTCTACAATCCGAAGGACGCCAGCTTCTTGCCGCGTCAGTTCCCCGTAATCGCCGGCCCCTTAGTCAAGCGAATGTTCAATGTAGATCGATTCAAGAATTCCGCGGAACTGCCTGAGTCCGTCAGGCAGTTCCTGGACAAGAGCAAGGTGGCGAGCCAGGTCCTTATAAATAAGCGACCCGACGTGGTTGGTCTGCTGGGGTATTGGCCCAACTGGGAGGGCGTTGACGCTGATGCTTTTCAGTTCTCCGACCTGCCATCCTGGCGATACAATTCGTCGCGTCCGACGCATAATCCAGGGAAGTTCGACCTGTGGATCGAGCTAAAGACCGCGCGCGCCAATGTGACCATAGGGAATTGGTAAAAAGGCGCGGAAGATCTGGTTGGCAGGCATCGATAAACTCGAATCCCAAGCCAGGCGCCCTGGGCTCATAATATCGGGCGGCTTCCCGAACTTCACGCGCGGCAGGCGGAAGGAACCGGTGGATCATCGGCGCAGATCGGCTTCGATCTCACCCAGAGCCCGATCCCCATCCACGGCATCGAACTTGCCCGCTCGGCAGGCTTCGAGGCGGTCGTGGCACTCCTTCAACCAAGCTTGATCGAAGGAGATCTGTTCCTCGGAGTCAAGGCTACGCCACAGAGCATCAATAATCCGCACCCGTTCCCAAGGCGGCAGTTTGAGCGCTTCGTTGGCCAGAATCACGCTGTCCATGGGCTCAATTCTACGCGATTTCTCTGAGGCGAGCGACGAGGAACACTCTTACGACAGTTTTCTTATACAGAAAGGGCCTGACGTAGCAGTGGCGCGCGGGCCCGAAGGTGAAATCTCGGGGCCAGGCGCCGCAGCCATTCGCAACCGCGCCGCTCACCCGCGCGCGGTGGCCGGCCATTCGCTAATCCAAGGCCGCTCGCGCTCTTTGGTCCGGGCCAGCGCGTCTTTGATCAGCCGCACGTCTTCCTCCATTTCAAAGTCGAACATGCCGGCCAGCACGAAATCGGCGCCATGCAGGAAGGCGTAGCGAAACGCCGTATCGGGAGCAATCGCCCCGGCCGCCATCGTCTTATACGCGATCCAGGGTTTCTGGACCTTTTTCATGTAATCCGTCAGCTCCTGCGGATTGCTGCACCAGTACCCTGGATACTCGTTGTACGGCGCGGTGATCTGCTCCGGCTTGGGCGCCGTGGGATAATTGTGGTGATGGAAGGTCTTGATGTAAAAATCGGCTTTGACGCCATGTTCCTCGCACGCCTTGACGACATCGATCGCGTGGGCGCCCACGCCGGACGGCACGCCGTATTGTTTCGGCAGCTCCACCGCTTTGGCGACCAGGTCCATTTTTCCTTGGGCGACCAGCGAGTCCGCATGCACGCCCCACAAATAGATCGCCTCGCACCCGTCTTTCATGAGCTCCTCCACGTGCTGCCGGTATTCCTGCATGTCGGCAGTAACCGGGGCGGTGGGGCAGATGATCCACTGGATCTTTCCACCCCGCTCTTTGCGATAGCGGCGGATGACCGACATCGGATGCGGCGGATTGTGCATCGAGAGCGTGTTAACGCCCTGGGCCTCGGCCAGGGCCAGAGTCTCCATGATTTTCTCGTCCGTGTTATAGCGGGCGGCCAGGGAATAGACGTACTTCAAGTCCCGGCTGTGGGTGTAATGGGTCAGCAAATTACCGCCCAGGATCAAGCGGCTGATCTCCATCTTGCCAATGCGGGCCTTGGGCAAGACGCCGGTCGCCGGCGCCGGGGCGGCGGGTGAAGCGGCGGGTTCCGCGCCCCGCGCGTCGAGCGCAAGGGCCAGGGTGGCGGAGGAGATGAGCGTGTCTTTGACGAAAGAACGGCGATTAAGTTTTGATTTCATAACGTGTGCCTGCGGCTGACGGACGGTTATGGCTACAACAAAAGGCTTATCAAACGTCCGCCTCCGCGGCAACAGTTATTTAGCGCCGCTGTTCGTCGCATCAACCGTCCCCGCGGGACAAGGATAAAGCCTTACCCGCCCGGATCCACCCGCCCCCGAGCACGACGTCCTGGTCGTAGAACACCGCCGCCTGGCCCGGGGTGACGGCGCGCTGCGGCGCGCGCAGGGCGACCCGCGCCCGACCGTCGGGCAGCGGCGTAATGGTCGCGGCCGCGCCGGGATGATGATAGCGAATCTGGGCTTTGGCCTCGAACGTGGCCGGCGGCGTCTCAAAGGCGATCCAATTGCAGCGCTCCACTTCGAACTCGTCGCGCGCCAGGGCGGAGTCGTCCCCCACAATCACCCGGTTGGCCGCGGCGTCCAACTCCACGACGTAGAGGGGTTTGGGGGCGGAAATGCCGAGTCCCTTGCGTTGGCCGATGGTGTAAAACTCGATGCCTTCATGCCAGCCCAGCACCTGGCCGCCCAAATTGACGATCTCGCCCCGGTGCTTCCGCGCCAGGTTCGCCTGCTCGAGAAAACCGCCGTAATCGTTGTCCGGCACGAAACAGATTTCCATGCTTTCCTCCTTGTCGGCGGTTTTGAGCTGGCAATGGCGGGCGACCTCCCGGGTGTCGGTCTTGGTTTTGTCGCCGAGCGGGAACAGGGCGCGCGCCAATTGGTCCTGGCGCAGGGAGAAAAGAAAGTAGCTCTGGTCTTTGACCGGATCGCGGCCGCGTTTGAGCAGAACGCGCTTGCCGTCGGGACTGGGCTCGAGGCGGGCGAAGTGTCCGGTGGCGATGTAGCGGGCGCCGAGTTGGTCGGCCCGATCCAGGAGGCGGCCGAACTTCAGGTTTTGGTTGCACATCACGCACGGATTCGGGGTGCGCCCGGCTTTATATTCGCTGGCGAAGTACTGGATGACCGTGCGCTGAAACTCGGCGCTCTCGTCGATGAGGTAATAGGGAATGCCCAGTTTCCCGCACACCGCCCGGGCGTCCACGACGGCCTGCGGGCCGCAGCACTTGTCTTCGGCCCGCGACACGCAATCCTGCGGCCAGAGCTTTAAGGTAATACCGACGACGTCATAGCCCTGCTGCTGCAACAACGCCGCCGTGGCGGAGGAGTCCACCCCGCCGCTCATCCCCACTACCACCCGGGTTTTTTTGGCCGCATCGAGCACGAGAGACACTACGCGCGTTCAGCGCGCCTGTAAACCGGACGCGCGGGTCAGATATGCTTGGAGTCCTGTTCGTCTTTGACCTTGTAACCGGTCTCCTGTCGCTGGAAATTGACCTCGTTTTTCTTGACGTAGGCGTTAAACACATCGTCGGCGCTCATCCCCAGGACCTGGGCGATGCTGATCAGAAAATGGAACAGGTCCACCACCTCAACGCGGGCATTCTGCTCGTCGAATTTCTGATACTTCGCCCACCATTTCCAGGGCACGCTGTCGGTCAGCTCGGCAAGCTCCTGCGACATGGCGCGGCAATAATTGAGCACCCACTGGGTCTTCTCTTCCTGGGTCATGGCGTCGGTGCGGACGCCGATCCGCTCATTGAGCGCTTTTTGCATCCGGAACAGGTCCCGCAACTGGTCGGCATTTTCCATGCCCCAAGCATACGTTAACCCGTCGCCAAGGAAAGCCGGCTTTTTGGAGAATTCCCGGTTTGCTCCCCGCCGGTTCTTCGTGCAAACTCAAAGGGTTCAATGAACACCATGCGATTTTGTCTTTAGTTATGACCCCCAAGAAACTGCAAAGTCTCGCGCGCGAGCACGGCACTCCCCTGGTGGTGGTGGACCATGACGTGCTCCGGGCCAATTACGCCGAGTTCAAGAAACACCTGCCCAAGGTCCAGGCCTATTTCGCCGTGAAGGCCAACCCGGAACCGGCCATTGTGCGCACCCTCTACGCCGCGGGCGCGAGCTTCGACGTCGCCTCCCTGCCTGAATTCATGCTGGTGTATGAGAACATCAAGCATCTGCCCGCCAAAGAGCAGCAGGATTTCATCTGGGACAAGATCATCTATGCGAACCCGACCAAACCCAAGGAGACGCTGAAGGCGCTCGACCAATACAAGCCGCTGGTCACCTACGACAACCTGGCCGAGTTAAAGAAGATCAAACAGTACGCCCCGCACGCGGGCGTGGTGCTGCGGTTGCGCGTGCCCAACACGGGGTCGATGGTCGAGCTCTCGTCGAAATTCGGGTGCGACCCGGGCGAAGCGGTGGATTTGCTCCAGGCGGCGTTTGATTTGGGCCTGGTTGCCGAGGGTTTGAGTTTTCACGTGGGCAGCCAATGCACCAACTTCGAGAATTTTGTCCAGGCGCTCGACATTTCGGCGGCGGTGATGCGCGAGTCGAAATCCCGCGGCCGCGAGATCAAGATCCTCGACATCGGCGGCGGGTTCCCCGCGCCTTACAATAAGCACGTCAAGCCGTTCAGCGCGCTGGCGCGAAAGATCAACGCGGAGATCGACCGGCTCTTCCCCAAGGACATCCAGATCCTGGCGGAGCCCGGACGCTTCCTGGTCGCCACCGCCGCCACCTCGATGGCGCGGGTCATCGGCAACGCGGTGCGGGACGGCAAGCCCTGCTATTATATCGATGATAGCGTCTATCACACGTTCAGCGGCATCATCTTTGATCATTGCCAGTACCACCTGAAGGCGTTTCGCAAAGGCAAGACCGAGATCTGCGCCGTCTTTGGCCAGACCTGCGACGCGCTGGACACGATCTCGCTTTCCGAGGAACTGCCGGAGCTGGCGATCGATGACCTGCTCTATGCGGAAGACATAGGCGCCTACAGCAGCGCCTCCGCCACCTGGTTCAACGGGTTTCCTCCCGCCAAGGTCGTCCACGCCAACCTCTAGCCTCCTTGAAACTCAAGATACGCAGCGAACAAGTCCCATCCTGGGGCGCGGGCAAGCGGCTCGCGCTTCAGTCTGAGGCCCTGCCTCGATAGGTCAAGACCATGGCGGTTAAGGTAAAGATCTGCGGCATTACCACGCTCGAGGACGGGCTGGGCGCCGTCGAGGCGGGGGCCGACGCGCTGGGATTTGTTTTTTATGAGCGGAGTCCCCGGTTCGTTTCCATCGGGACGGCGGCGGGGATCATTCGCCAATTGCCGCCCTCCATCGTGACGGTGGGCGTCTTCGTGGATGCGCCGGAAGATCTGGTCGCGCGCGCCGCCGGGCAATGCGGCCTGAGCCTGCTGCAGTTCCATGGCGAAGAAACGCCCGAGTATTGCCTCCAATTCGGCTTGATGAGCATGAAGGCCTTTCGCGTGAGCGGCCCGGAATCGCTGCAGCGGCTCCCTGAATACCCGACCGATGCCTGGCTGTTGGACGCTTATACGCCCGGCCGGCAAGGAGGCACCGGGGAGACGTTCAACTGGGATCTCGCGGTCGAGGCGGTGAAGCTGGGGCGGCTCGTGTTCCTGGCGGGCGGGCTCACGCCCGAAAATGTCGGCGAGGCCATCCGGCGCGTGCGACCCTACGGGGTGGATGTTTCCAGCGGCGTCGAAGCCGCGCCCGGCCGGAAAGACCTGGCCAAGGTTCGAGCCTTTGTGGCCGAAGCCAGGCGCGCGGGAGTGGATGAGGATCGGCAGGCCCCATGAAAATGACCTTTAAGATTCGGACTCGGTTGATTTCGCTCAGCATCGCCGCCGGGCTGTTCGCGCTCCCGGGTTTCGGTCAGCAGAACGACCGCAAAACAGAAAATGCCTCGCCGGACCAAAAAGGGGATCCCGCGACGACAGCCGCCGTCGCGACCGAGGTTATCACGAGCAACCTCACCGTTCAGCTTTCGGCCGAAGGGAGCATTATTGGGGCCGCATGGGGCAATCCGCGGCGGCCGAGGGCGCTGAAGGCGGAGACCATGCTCGCCGGGTGCCGCCGGGACGGCGCGACCGTGATGCGCAAACTCAAGGACGGCAGCGTCACGTTCCAGACCCGCCTGGTGGAGGTTGCGGGCACGAACGCCTGCGCGCTCCTCGAGCGTTTTGCGCCGGCGCCGAATAGCGCGCGGTGGGAAGTCGAGATCCTCGGCGAAGGGGCTCCGTGGAGCACGGAAATCCTCACGCGCCTGACCTATCCAGCCACCCCGCAAACCCGCTATTGGACGGCCTGGTCCGATGCCAACCAGGGGAACGGTCCTTGGAGCGACCCGCTGACGGCGATGCCCTTGAAAGGCGCGGCATTCGATTACGGCGCGCCGGCCTTTCAGTCGGACAACCCGCGGCTTGGCTGGTGTCCGTTTGCGGGCAACCTGATTTGCCTGCCGCTGGTCGCGGTGATGGAGCCGGAGGCGGATACGGGCCTGAGCCTCATCTTGTCGCCGGAGGAGACGACGCGGGAACTCACCCTCAGCGCGACCGCCGCCGGGCGGTTTGATTTCGCGCGCGCCCGCCACCGCATTGATGCCCGACGACCCGTCCGCATCGCGATGGATCTCGTCGCGCATGAGGCTGGCTGGCGCGGTCCTTTGCGCTGGATGACCGCGCGTTACCCGGGCTTCTTCGAGCCGGACAATCCCCAGGCCAACGATATGGCGGGCACGGGGGCTTATTCCTGCCAGGACGTCGATTTCGACGTGGAAAAAATGAAGAAGATGGCCTTCCGGGTGAACTGGCGCGCCAGCTTCGATTTTCCGTATATGGGCATGTTCCTGCCGCCCGTAGGGGACACGGAAATCTGGACTCGATTTGGCGGTCAAAAAACCTCCGCGCCGGCGATGCGAGAGTACGCGGCCAAGATGCGAGCGTTGGGCTTTTATGTGCTGGCCTATTTTAACGTGACCGAGTTCGGCGCGCGCGTGACCTGGCCGCTGCCGGGGCGCAAGGCGGAACGCGACGAGGACCTTTGGAAGGACTGCAATGATTTTCTAGGCGTCAAGTTGCCGAACGCGATCCTGCGCATCCCGGAGCGCGTGTCCCCCGCGGTCCTGTCCGGCAGCATCTATCCCCGCTCGCGTCCCGGCGGCTGCTACTTCACATGGGAGGACGGCATCGCCATGGACTGCGGCGATCCCGCCTACCGCGACTTCCTGCTGGACCAGGCGCGGCGCCATCTGGACCGGATACCGCAGGCCGCGGGGATCTGCATCGATCGCCTGGATTGGCTGCGGGTCTATAACGACCGCGCCGACGACGGCGAAAGCTGGTTCGAGGGCCGGCCCGCCCGATCATTGATGGCCTCCTGGCACGAGCTCATGGCCCGATTGGGGCCGCTCATGCACGAGGCGGGAAAGGTGATTTTCGTCAATAATCACTACAAGCGCCTTGACCTCCTGCGGCACGCGGACGGCATCTTCGACGAATTCACTTACGCCGGCGCGCCGCTGAACCTGACCGCGCTGCTGACGTTGCGCAAACCGGCCTTGGGTTGGACGGATACCGAGGCCGCACTAAAGCCCGACCCCGATGCCTTTTTCCAACGTTACCTGTACCTGGGCGTGTATCCCATGGCTCCGTTTCCGGGCAACGATCACTCGCTGCCGCCCAGCGCCTGGGTGGACCAGCAATATCTCGACTACGGGCCGCTGCTGGACGCGATGCGCGGCAAGCGATGGGTGCTTGAACCGCGGTGCGTGGAGTCCGCCACTCCCGGCGTGAAGGTCAACTGTTTTCAGGTGCCGGGCGGGTTCGTGGCGCCGGTGACCTTCGGCGGCCCGTCCGCCTCGGCCACGGTTTGCCTGCGCAACCTGCCCGGGATGGAGCGGCTCCGCGCCGAGGCGATCTATCCGGGAGGGGACAAGCCGCTCATTGTCCCGGCTTCCTTCAAAGACGGTCTCCTCACCCTGGAGGTCCCGCTCAAACGCGGCTGCGCGATGGTGCGGTTGCGACCGTGAACGCCACCCGCGAGGCGGGCGGGGAGCAATCAAGAGTTGAAACCCGCCGGAGGATCGTTCAAGCTTGAGATCGTTATGCGCCCGTTCCAGATCATCTTTAATCCGACCAGCGCCGCCGAGTTGGCGCGAATGCCCAAAGAACTTCAGTTGCAGATTCTCGGGGAATTCCGCGGTCTGCCCCTGCAGGTCATGACCACGGAGATTGACCAATTCGGGAAGCTGGAACGGGCGGGCCGGATTCTGCATCGGTTCCGGGTAGGGGATTACCGGGTCTATTTCGAACGCCACGATTTGGGCCTGGTGGTGCATCGCATCCTGAACCGGCACACGCTCAAGGACTTTCTGTTCCGCTCCGGGTTGAAGTTGCAGGAAGACGAGGCGCTCCAACAGAACCCGAAATTCTGGGAGCTCATCGAGGCCGCCAAAGTGGCGACGCAGGCGAGCTGAGCGGTCGGTCGGGCTTTTCGATCCTCTCTTTCCGCCCGGATGCGACCGCCGGTCTAAGGTCTCGCCGCGCTAAACGTCCTCGCCCAATTCCACGTTCCAATAAGCGAGGTCGATGAAATGCTTCCAGCTTTCATGCTGATGGAGCGTGAAGTTGATTTGAACAAAGGGCCGCCACTTGGGACGCTTGGGTTTGCGGATGAGGCGCATGCCCGCCTCCTGGGGCGTGTGATTAGCCTTGAGCGTGTTGCACTCGATGCAGGAGCAGACGATGTTCTCCCAGGTGGTGGGGCCGCCGCGGTCGCGCGGAAGGACGTGGTCCAGGTTCAGGTCCTTGCGGTCGAAGGCCTTGCCGCAATACTGACAGGTGTTCTTGTCGCGCTCGAAGATATTATAGCGGGTGAATTTAACTTCCTTCTTGGGCATGTGGTCGTAGGCCAGCAACAAGATGACGCGCGGGATGCGGATGCGAAACGAGACGGTCCAGACCGATTCGGCCTGCGGTTCCTGGCGGGAGACGTCGCGCCATTCGCTGAAGTTATATGTCTGAAAGGAACCGTCGCTGCGATCGAGGACAGCTTGGGCGTGGCCCTGAAACAGGAGTGTCAGTGCCCGGCGCGCGGTGCAAACGTTTACCGCCTGCCAAAGGCGGTTGAGCACCAGCACATGTTGACTTAACATGGAGGCCATACTCCAACCTAGTTGCGGGCAAGCTACACAATCGACGCCACGGTGTCAACGTCCGCGGGGCGCTATTGGGCGTCAGCCGAACGGGACCGCGCTTCGGGCCTGGAAATCAAGGCCGCAAGGGCCTACTGGACGCCCAAGTCAAAACAGGCGCCTTCTTTGGTGCTGCGCACAAACAGGCGGCCGTTGCTCAAGGCCGGCGTGCTCCAGCACTTGCCGGCGACGGCCTTGAAGCGGGCGATTTCTTTATAGGCGCCCGGGACGGCCTCGACGACGACCAGTTGGCCGTCATCGGCCAGGGCCAGGAGATATTTTCCCGCGAGGATGACTTGGCCCGCGCCGAAGCCTGGTTGTTCCCACACGACGGCGCCGGTCTTAAGGTCCACGCATTTCAACGGACCGGAACCGAATCGTTTGAAACTGAGGATGCCATAGAGAAAGCCGTCTTTAGCCACGGGGGTGCTCCAGAGGCTGGCCAGGTCTTTGTTGCCGGCGACATGCCATAATTCCTTGGCTTCGAATGCGCCGCCGGTCCGCCGGACCTGGCAAGCGGCCGCGCCCACATCGTAACCGGCCGTGCAGAACACGACGTTGCCTGCCACCACGGGCGAGCAGGCGGTGCTGGTGCGGTACGTAAACGCGAACTTCCAGAGCGGTTTCCCCGTGGCGGCATCGACGGAAACCAACCCCGTTTGCAACAGATAAATCACCTGGCGCGCGCCCTCGATCGTGGCGACCACCGGGGTGGCGTGAGTGATGCCGCCGTCGCCGCTTTTCCAAGCCAGTTCGCCGGTGGCCTGCTTGAAAGCGAGCATGGACTGACCGTCGCCGCCGCCCGCCACATAAACCAGGCCGGCGTCCACCACCGGCGACATCGCGCTCTGCCAGCCGATATTCTTGCCGCCGTACGAGGCGACGACATCTTTTGTCCAAAGGATTTTGCCGCTCGCCGCGTCGAGGCAGTACAAGGCCAGGGACGAGGAATAGACAAAGACGCGGCCGCCGCTGACGGCGGGGGTTGAGCGGGGGCCGTCGCCGCCTTTGTTATCCGGCGCGCCGCTGTCGGCCCCGCCCTGGTACTTGGCCGGCCCGGTCGGAGTCGCCCAGAGTTCCTTGCCGGTGAGGGCGTCCAGGGCCAGGCAGAACTCCGCCGGAGCGCCTTCGGCGTCCCGCGGCACCACCGTAAAGACCTTCCCCGCGCCGGCCACGAAGGAGCTAAGACCGGCCGAGGTGGGGACCCGCCACAGGCATTTGGGCTCGCCTCCCTGCCAGTCGGCGCGGATGGTCTCGGAAGAAATCCCCGCCGTTTGAGCCCCGCGATACTGGCTCCAATCCGCCGCCATCGCGTTCGCGCCTGCGACCAGGCAGGCGCCGCCGGTCAGAACGCAGGCGCATTTATGAGCCGCGCCCCGGAGGCCGGCGGCGCGAATCTTTTCGAAGAGAGAAATAAGTAATGTGTTCATTAACCGCAGCCAGTTTGTACGAAGGCGGCGCGGGGAGCAAACCTGGAATGATGGGAAAAGCCACGGGCCCAGGAGCAAGCGGACCAACTGGATGTCTTCGGCTTGGTCAAGAATATCCCCACCGATTTCGTGGTCACCGGGGAGGAAGACCGGCGGCTGAAGGTGGTGGTGGAAAAACTCCTCACCGATCCCGCGCCCGGCCGCTCTTGCCTGGCCGACCGCTTTGCGCAAGCGCTGGGGCCCTGACTGAGAAGCGCTAAACGTCCGACAGCCCCTTGACCGAGGGGTGTCGGACGGTAACTTAGCCGGATGAAACCGGTGTGAAGCTATGGCGATACTACTGACAGTGATACAGCCCTTCGATCCAGGCGTCCTGGGCGGTTTTCGGCAGCTCCGAGGTAAAAACTGATGAAGCCTTACGTATGAACCCGCGTCTATATGATGCGCATAACCATTTGCAGGACGAGCGGCTGGCGCCACAACTCGAGGCCATCCTGGCCGCCCTGCCGCGCGAGGGGATTGCGAAGATGGTGGTCAACGGTTCGCGCGAAGCGGATTGGCCTCTGGTGCGTTCGCTCGCGAAGCGTTGTCCGCGGGTCATTCCGTCCTATGGGTATCACCCGTGGTATATGAAGGAACGGTCAGCGGAATGGCAGGCGGCGCTCGCTGGTTTTCTGGATGACGCGCCGGCGGCGGTGGGCGAAATTGGCCTGGACCGATGGATACGGGGACACGATCTCGAAGATCAGGCCGAGGTCTTTGTCTGGCAGTTGCGGCTGGCTGCGGAGCGGAACTTGCCGGTCAGCATCCACTGCCTCCAAGCCTGGGGAAGGCTCCTGGATATTCTCCGCGACCAACCGTTGCCGCGCTGCGGTTTCGTGCTTCACTCCTTTGGCGGGCCGGCGGAAATGGTCGGACCTCTGGCCGAGCTCGGCGCTCGCTTCTCGCTGCCCGGTTATTTCGCGCATGAGCGCAAGGCGCGCCAGCGCGAGGCCTTTAGGATCGTCCCCGCCGAGCGGTTGCTTATCGAAACGGATGCGCCCGACCAATCGTTGCCCGCCGAACGGGTCAGTCATCCCCTGTTTGAGGCCGGCTCCGGCAAGCCGATCAACCATCCCGCCAATCTGGGGGGCGTTTATCGCTTCGCGGCTGAAGTGACCGGGCGCCCCCCCAACGCGCTGGCGGCCCAAGTGGAGCAGAATTTCCTGGAAGTTTTTGGCGGCGTTGCCGGACCTCCTACCTGACTCTGTCCGCGACGGCGTTGGCGCCGCTGTAATGTAGAACGACTTTCGTTATTTCCTCCTTGTCGTTCCGCGCATAACTCAGCGGTGAATCGGCGAGTTTGAAGAAGAATTCGGCATCCGAAGCCGGGTAGAGTGGAATTCCGTCCCAAAGCAGAGGATCGCCCTTGCGGGCTACGGGCGGGGCTGGGTAAAGAAGACGTTCACGCCCATCCCGGAGCCTTGCGAATTGGCGGTGAGGTTCCAACCCACGTTCCCGAGGCAGCCCTCGCTGGCGTAGAGTTGGTCGCTGTTGGTCCCGAAGGTGAACTTCGCCCAAGCCGGCTCGCTGGAATTTTTCAGGTGGTAATTATAAAGGCAGGAGTACGCCCCATTGGTTTCAGAGTGGTAAAACGGAGCGCCGAGCAAGCGGACCACCTGGTCTTTGACGATGGGCTCGAACTTGTCGGCCTGTCCTCCATCGACCCAAGTGAACGCGACGGAGCGGTCCTTCATGTTGATTCTCGCCTTGCCCAGGGAACGAAGCATCCCCCGGATGAATGCCCGAGGAAAGACCGACAGGACGCGCTCGGGGAAATGGAGCCCGTCGACTTTCGAGTCCGTCAACCGCACTTCGAGCGTCAGATCAAAATGGCCCGGCTCCTTGCTGGTCATCGCCGGGATCTTCTCAAACGTCCAGGCCCACGTCTGGCGATTCTGGTTGGTCACCCTGGAACACGGCTGGCTGGCGATGAAGACAAACAAGTCATCGCCATAAAGGACGGGCTTGCGAAAATGGATGGTCAGGCCGTCCTGGTCATCCATTGTCGTTGAGTGATCGAGATCGGCCAATTGATTCTTGAAACCCAGCAGCCGCGACCAAACACAACCAGCGAGCAACCCCGCCAGGGCGCAAACCAGCAGGCAACGAAACCACGGTCTTGATTTCATTTTACTTAAATTCCCACTGGCTTTTCCGCAAGGGCATGGGACCAAGGTGCCCCGTCGCTCGGGAGGTTACAAGCGCGATGTCCGGAGAGCGCGATGGTCGGATGGTTTTGAAGAGCGAGGTCAACGCATACCGGGCCTTAACCGGCACACGTTAAACCCGCGCGGTCGCGCGGTCGCTCGCCCCCCTCACGGTGCTTGACAATTCCTAAGGGAGTGCGATAGTAGATTCGTTGCAGCCTAAGCTGGCTTGCCTTCCTGCAAGCCAGCGCGGGGGAACCACCCCTCGGACTCCGTGTCCGGGGACGGGGCTAACGACGATGGTGAACCATCGCCGGGGTCACTTTCAGGATCCAGCCCGTCAGCTAACCTCGCCGGCATCTGGAAGGGCGATCCTCTAGGTCCCGCGAGCGCGGGATGCCCACGGTCTCCCTGGTAATCATGAGTTGTCGTTGCGCGCGGCGATAAACCGCGGCGGAGCGCCAACCGCATCCGAGATGGTATATGACTATGATCAGTCTGTTCGGTATCACGTTGCCAGTCGTTGTTTGGGTAGCCGTTGTCCTTGTCGTCATGTTGGCGGGGGGATCCCTGTTGTTGGGGGCGGTTCTTATCCAGGAGCGGCAAGTAGGGGTCGTGGTTAAGCGGTTTGGCGGACGGGGGCTGGCGCCCGGAAGGCTCATAGCCTTGGCGGGAGAGGCTGGCTACCAGGCCGATACGCTAGCGCCGGGGCTCTACTTCGGCTACTGGCGCTGGCAATACCGGGTCCTTAAAGTTCCCGTAACGGTTGTCCCCCAGGGCGAGATAGCGCTCGTCCTGGCGGCGGACGGGGCCGCCATTCCTTCGGAGCGCATCCTGGGTCGGGTGGTCGAGAGCGACAATTTTCAGGACGCGCGCAAATTCCTGGCCAATGGAGGAGAGAAAGGACGTCAGATCGGCATCCTCACGGCGGGAACTTATAGAATCAACACGGCGCTGTTTACCGTGATTACCTCGCACACCGCCTCCGCCCATGAGATGGGGCCGGGCCAATTACACTTGCAGCGCGTCGAGCCTGACCAGGTGGGGATTGTCACCACCCTGGACGGCAAGCCGATCGAGGCGGGGGAAATCGCCGGGCCGGTCATTCCTGGACACGACAATTTTCAAAATACCCAGGCGTTTCTGAGCGGCGGCGGACGGCGCGGGTTGCAGGAGCAGATCCTGCTCTCGGGCACGTGGAACCTGAATCCCTGGTTCGCCCAGGTCGAGCAGGTACCCATGGTCCAGATCCCCATCGGCTATGTGGGGGTGGTCATCTCGTTTGTGGGGATGGCGCACGAAGACGTCAGCGGGGTGGCGTTCAAGCACGGCGACCTGGTCAATACCGGGCACAAGGGGGTTTGGGTGACGCCGCTTTATCCCGGCAAACATCCGATCAACACGCGCATCATGAAAGTCGAGTTGGTGCCCACGACCAACATCGTGCTCAACTGGGCCAGCCGGACCGAGGCCCACAATTACGACGCCAAGCTCTCCTCGATCACGGTGCGCTCCAAGGACGGTTTTGGGTTCAACCTCGACGTCGCGCAGATCATCCACGTCGGCGCGCTGGACGCCCCGAAGGTGATCTCCCGGGTGGGCTCGATGCAGAACCTGGTGGACCACGTCCTCCAGCCGATCGTGGGGAATTACTTCCGCAACTCGGCCCAGGACTTTACGGTGCTGGATTTTCTGAGCGCGCGCAGCCAGCGGCAGACCGACGCGGCGGAACACATCCGCGTCGCCCTCTCCGCCTACGACGTTCAGGCCATTGATACGCTCATCGGCGACATCAATCCGCCCGCCGAGTTGATGCAGACGCAGACCGAACGCAAGATCGCGGAGGAGCAGCGCAAGACTTTTGAAGTGCAAGAGGCGGCGCAAATCCAGCGGCAGCAATTGGTGCGGCAAACCTCGCTGGCGGACATCCAGCAACAAGTTGTGGGCGCGGAGCAGGGCGTCAGCATCGCCGAGCTCAAGGCCAATGCGAGCGTCAAACAAGCCACCGGGGATGCCGAGTCCACCCGCCTCCGCGCCCTGGGCGAAGCCGAGGCGATCCGAGCGACCGGAAACGCCAAGGCGGAGGCTTACCAGGCGGGCGTAGCCGCTCTCGGCCCGCAGCCTTACACGGTCATGCAGCTCATGCAGATCGTCGGCGAGCGCAACGTCCGGATCGTGCCAGAGGTGTCGGTTACGGGCCGCGAGGGCGGCGGTTTAGTGGACGGCCTCCTGGGGCTCCTGGTAAAAAAGGAGACGATCGGCCACGACACGGGGGAAAAGCCCGGAGCTGGCGCGTAAGCCCGCGGGTGACGCTTCGCGATGCGGGGACCAACTCGGTTCGTCTCCGCCGCGGAGCGGCGAAGCGAAGATAGCCGTGGTTCCGCCCCCGGCGGGAC
>Ga0316217_10000108_pt1 | contig 125632 bp, 109 predicted proteins | sample 1anoAmetaG_FD_203633 | JGI IMG/M metagenome (GOLD analysis project Ga0316217, IMG submission 203633) | Freshwater microbial communities from Trout Bog Lake, Wisconsin, USA - 1anoA | ecosystem: Environmental > Aquatic > Freshwater > Lake > Hypolimnion/Profundal zone | place: USA: Wisconsin... | reverse complement strand
CTTGGTCATCCCCTTGAGGTTCAGGTCCTCCAGGGCCGTGACCTCCGGGGCGTCCTGGGCGATCCTGAACGACGTCTGGCGCAGGAAGTCCTCCCGGATGGCCGCGCTGTCCGCGGAGCGGTGGGAGGCCTTGGCCTGCGCCTTCTCGCGCCGGCGTGAGCCCTTGGGTTTTCGGGCGACAGCCCTCTGGTAGTGCTTGCGTTGCTTCTCAAGCCTCTTGAGGCGTTCCTTCGCCGCGTCATCCAGCTGGTAAAGCCCACCACCTGAGGTGGCCGCAGGGACCACGATGCCCCGATCGATACCCTGCACCTTGGCGTCCAGGTCGGGGTCCTGGGCCAGAGCCTTGAGGCGCTCCTCGTCGGGCAACAGCTCAGGCCCCTCAAGGGCATCCGAGCTGTAGCTGAGGAACCAGTGTCCGTAGCGGGTCCGGGTGAGCACCAGACTGTTGGGTTCCGGCACGTCCCGGTGCTGGACGAACGCCAGCACCCCGATGGGGTGTGCCACGGTGCCGAGTTCCACCCGGTTCGGCCCTACGAAGCGGAACAGTTCCCGGGTCAACCAGACCGAGTTGCCCTGCCATTTCTTCTTGGAGCGGGGGCGCCGGAAATGGCCCGGATTCTTCCAGTGGTTGGTCCAGCCGCGCTTGTAGCGGACCACCCCGTTGCGAAGTATTTGGGACGGGACCTCGGACAGCCATGGCGTGAGTTCCGGATCCTTGAACTGGGCGAAGCTCTGGTCCAGGGGAAACCCTTCGCCCTGGGGGTCCGAGTCGGTCCAGGACGGGCTCAGGATGGCCCGTTTACGCAGCCATAGGAGGTAGTTGACCTCATCATCTTTAGCATTCCCTGCCACTCGCTGGCAGCCGATCCACCGCGCCAGAGTGTCGGCCATTTCGGGTTGTGGATAGCATCGGGTTCGGAAGCCAAGTTGCATGGTCTTAATCTAGGCGAAAAAAAAGAGAGCGCAAGAGAGGACCGCCTAACCCCCACCTGAAGGAAGGGGATTGCGGCGGCAGCCTTGTTCAACGGCCTCATGGTCGCCGCGGCCGCGCTCTTCGCCGAAGGCCGGGCCGAGCGGATCGCCATCGTCGACTGCGACGCCCATGTGGGTGACGGCACCGAGGACATCCTCAGGCGGATGCCCGGGCTGGCCCCCGAGGTCCACCATGCCATCTTCGGCAACGTAAGGCAGGGCTCCTACCTCGCGGGGATCGAGAGACTGGGCGATCGGCTGGCGAAGTTCCAGCCGGACCTGATCCTCTACCAGGCCGGGGCGGACCCCCACGTGGACGATCCCCTGGGCGGGGTCCTCACCTCGGCCCAGCTTCGGCAGCGCGACCTGCGCGTCTTCCAGATCGCGAAGGGGCTCGGCATCCCGCTGGCCTGGGATCTGGCGGGCGGCTACCAGCGTGGCGGCCGCACCGGCATCGACCCGGTCATCGCGATTCATTTGGCCACCTTCGAGGAGGCGGTCCGCGTCTACCTGGATATCGAAGACGAGGAAGCGTGACCACCACCTCCTGCCAGGAGGAAGGAAACCTTGGCGTCCCCCAAGGGGGAACCGCACCAGGGGGGTTTGCTGCAATAATCAACAAATAGTTGAGCAGAAAGCCCCTGATGCCTTCAAAAACGCCCGCCCAAAGGCTGCTCCTGGCCGTCGTCATCCTCAACCTTCTCCTCGTCGCCATGGCGGCGACCTGGCTCTACCAGAGCCGTAAACGGCACGAGAGTCTGGCCGTGCAGAGCGGCCAGAACCTGGCCCGATCCCTTGCCCTGAGCCTGGCGGGATCCCTGGACAAGCTCGACGTGGGGCTGTTCGCCGTCGCCTCCGAAGTCGACCGGCAGCTGGCCGCGGGCGGAATCCGGGACGCGGAGGTGAATGGCTGCCTGGCGCGCCAGAAGAAGCAGATCGGTGATTTCGAGGACATGTGGGTGGCCGACGCCCAGGGTGACATCCGGTGGGGGACCACCCTGCCTTCCGCGACGCCCATCAACATCACGGACCGGGAATACTTCGTCCGCACCCGGTCGGACGGGAACAACGGGATGGTCATCTCCAAGCCGGTCATGGGACGGGTCACCAAGGCCTGGTCCATCCTGGTGGCCAGGCGCCTCAGCCATCCCGATGGTTCCTTCGCCGGGTTGGCCATGGGGTCCCTGCGTGCGGAAGACTACTTCACGAGCCGGTTTTCCCAGTTCGAGGTGGGCCCCGGGGGACGGATCGGGCTCCGGGATGACGACCTGGCGCTGGTCGCCCGGTTTCCCAAGACCTCGGACGCCAGTGGCCTGCCCGGCTCCCGCATGGTGTCCGCCCGGGCCCGGGAGCAGCTCGCCAAGGCCCCGGTGTCGGGAAGCTACCGGGCGACCACGCCCGACGATGGGGTCGAGCGCCTCTACAGCTACATGAAGCTTTCGGGCTACCCCTACCGCATCTTCGTGGCCATCAGCGTCTCAGAGACCTTCTGGCCCTGGTGGCTCGAAGTGGCCGCCGCCCTGCTCCTGGTGACCGGCTTCTCCACCTCCCTGGCCCTCTACGCCCGGGGCGGGCTCCGGAGCCTGCGGCAGAAGGAACGGGAGGACAAACAGGTGCTGGCGCGCAGCGAAGCCAGGTTCCGGGCCATCGTCGCCAACAGCCATGATGGGATCATCTTCGCCGACGCCAAGGGCATCATCCTCTACCGCAGCCCCAGCTACCGGAACATCAATGGCTACGAGGACCACTACCGGCTCGGGCAGCCCGGGTTCGAGACGGTGCACCCCGATGACCTCCCGGGCGTCCGGGAACTCTGGGCCCGGATGCTGACGCAGCCGGGGGAGCACCTCCACGCCACCTACCGGATCATGCACCGCGACGGCCACTGGCGATGGGTGGATGCGACCGTGCAGAACCTCCTGGAGAACCCCGAGGTGGGGGCGGTCATCGTCACGAGCCGGGACATCACCGAGCAGCGCGAGGCGACGGAAAAGCAGCGGGCCATGGAAGCCCAGCTCAACCATCTGCAACGGATGGAGGGCATCGGGCGGCTGGCGGGGGGCATCTCCCACGACATGAACAACGTCCTGGCCGCCATCATGAGCGTCGCGGAGACCCTCAGGCACCTGGATCCGGACAAGAGCCCGATGCTCGACCTGGTCCTGGAGGCCGCCCGGCGCGGCCGGAACCTGGTGAAGGGGCTCATGACCTTCGCCCGCAAGGAGATGGAGAAGGTGGAGCCGGTCGACCTGAACCACATCGTCCAGGAGCAGGCCCGGATCCTCTCCAGCACGATGCTCCAGCGGATCAAGGTCCGCCTGGAACTGGCCGAGGATCTGCCCACCCTGACCGGCTCCCCCACCGCCCTGGTCACGGCGCTGATGAACCTGTGCGTCAACGCCATGGATGCCATGCCCGAGGGGGGGACGCTCACCCTGCGGACCCGGCGGGTCGAGGAAGGCATGGTCGAATTGATGGTGGGGGATACCGGCCATGGGATGCCGCCGGAGGTCCTGTCCCGGGCCATGGAGCCCTTCTTCACCACCAAGCCGGTGGGCAAGGGTACGGGGCTCGGGCTGGCCATGGTCTTCGGCACGGTGCAGGCCCACGGAGGCCGTCTGGAGCTCCAGAGCCAGGTCGGCAAGGGCACCGAGATCCACCTCCACCTGCCTGTCGCCCGCAAGGGGGCCCGCGCGGCCTCCGTCGCAGGCCCCGTCCCCGAGGACGCGGCGGCACCCTGCCGGATCCTCCTGGTGGACGACGACGAGCAGGTGCGCCGGGCGACCCGGATGATGCTGGAAGCCCGGGGCCACCAGGTCACCGCAGTGGCCGGGGGCCAGGCGGCGCTGGAGCTCGCCGAAGCCGGGGCGGGATGGGAGGTCGCCGTGCTCGACATGAACATGCCCGATCTCAACGGCACGGCGACCCTGACCCGCCTGAGGGCGCTGCGGCCGGACCTGCCCGTCATCCTGGCCACGGGCTACGCGGACGAGGAACTCGTCCTCAGCCTGGACGCGGTCGAACGGGTCGTGCTTCTCACCAAGCCGTTCTCCTTCCAGGAATTCCAGAGCGCGTGGCGGAGCCTGGCCTGAAGCTCAGTCCTGCTTCACCGCGCGCTTGAAGCCGTGGCCCACATCCTTGGCCCCGTCCCTGAAGCCGTGGCCCACGGCCTTGCCGCCGCGCTTGAAGCCGTGGCCGAGCTTCCGGGCGCCGTGGCCGACCTCCTTGCCGGCGGTCTTGAAGTCCTGCTTCACGGAGTCCTCGGGCGCCGCCTGCAGCACCAGACCCGCCATGGCGAGCGCCAGGCAACCACACAATTTCAGGATTCGCATATTGCCACCTTTCAGGCGACCTCGGAGGTCGGCGACATGAAGGACTTGACGTTCAGAACCCCTTCCCCCAGCGCCCAGGTGACCTGGTCGGTGGGGGTGTACTGCCAGTAAAGCTGCCCTCCGGGCTTCACCATTATCTGGATGAAGGAATGCTCCTCGCCGACCCGGGGGCCTGCGGCGGAACCCGCCTGGCGTCCGGTTCGTTCGACGCTGTGATCGAGCCAGATGGTGCTGTCCAGGTCCAGGTGGTGCTTTTCCGCGATGCCCCGGATGGTTCCGGCGGCACCGTACGTGAGCTGCCATCCGGTTTCCCGGTCCAGTTCGGTCATCACGGCGACCGCGCCCAGGGCCAGGGAGTCGTAGACCCTCAGGTAGCACAGGGCGCCGAGCCGCTCTTCGCCGACCAGGTGGAACAGCATCTCCCCGAGCCTCAGAGTGGCCACCCCGGCAGAAGTCCGGGGCTGGCTCGAGGGGATCACCCTGTGCCTGCGGAGCGAGGCGATGGGGTGGGAGGCCGGGTTCAACGGGTGCGTCGAAGACCTCACGGGCTGGCTTCTGCGGCGGGTCTGCTTGGCAAGGCTGATCGTTTCCACGGGACACCTATCGAATGGGACCAGGAAGGGGGGGATGCCAACGCCGCCCGGGAGACCCGGGAGGTTCGGCATCCATGCCAGCAGGCAGCATCCTTTATGCCACTATCCATGTATCTTTATTTTTAACCACTTGCATGCACCATGGCGAACACGGCCGAACGCTGTCCTTCACTTTGAAGGGCCGGCTCATCACATTGGAACCGGTCGCCCAGGCCCCCCGGTGTCATCCAGGGAGGTTCCCGGCCACGAGGTGTGGACCGCCTGGCCCGGGTGGTCCAGGCGCTCGTAGGTATGCGCGCCGAAGTAGTCCCGCTGGGCCTGGATGAGCGAGGCGCTCCCCGGGGAGGTGCGCAGGGTGTCGAACCAGGCCAGGGAGGCCGCGAGGCCCGGGATGGGCAGGCCGGCCAGGGCCGCGGCGGCCACCACCTTCCGCCAGGCGGGGACCCGGAGCGCCAGCGCCTGGGCGAAGAAGGGGGCGAAGACCAGGAGTTCGGGGCCCCCGTCCTGGGCGGGGCCATTCCGGCTGAAGGCCCGGACCACGTCATCCAGGAAGCGGGCCCGGATGATGCAGCCCGCCGTCCAGATGCGGGCGACCTCGGCCAGGCTGGTGCCGAAGTGGTGAACGTCACTGGCCCTGCGCAGGAGGTCGAAGCCCTGGGTGTAGCTGGCGATCTTGGAGGCGTAGAGGGCGTCCCGCAGGTCCTCGGGGCCGAGGTCGCCAAAGCCCGCGAGGTTGCTGCCGGGGAAGAGGCGCGCGGCCTCGAGCCGCCGGGGCCGGTCCGCGCTCAGGCTCCGGGCCTCCACGGCGGCGGCGAGGGTGGGGATGGGCACCCCCAGGTCGGCGGCGGCCATCACCGTCCACTGCCCGGTGCCTTTCTGGGCGGCCCGGTCCAGGATGGCGTCCACGAGAGGTGCTCCGTCCCGGTCCTGGGGATCGGGGGTGCGCAGGATCCGGGCCGTGATCTCCACCAGGTAGCTCTCCAGGTCGCCCCGGTTCCAGTCCTCGAACACCTCGGCCGCCTGGGCGGCGGTGAGTCCCAGACCCTGGCGCAGGAGGAGCGCGGTTTCGGCGATGAGCTGCATATCCCCGTATTCGATGCCGTTGTGGACCATCTTCACGAAATGGCCCGCGGAGCCGCTGCCACAGTAGGCCACGCAGGGGCCGGAGGCGCTCCGGGCGGCGATGGCCTCCAGGAACGGCTTCAGGGTCTCGTAGGCCGCCCGGTCCCCTCCGGGCATGATGGCCGGGCCCCGGAGCGCCCCCTCCTCCCCGCCCGAGACGCCCATGCCCAGGAAGGCCCAGGCGCGCGGTTCCCGGAGGCGCCTATCGGTATCGCTGTACAGGCTGTTGCCCGCGTCCACCACAATGTCGCCGGCTTCGAGCAGGGGGTCCAGCTGGGCGAGCATCGCGCCCACGGCGGGACCCGCGCTCACCAGGAGGATGACCTTGCGGGGCCGGGCGAGGCCCCGGGTGAAGGCCTCCAGGGACGAGGTGAGGTCCAGCCCGGCCTCGGGGTGCTCCCGGCCGAGGTCCTGGACCCGCTCCGGGTTCCGGTTGTAGCCCGCCACCCTGAACCCGCGGCTGGCCAGGTTCCGGGCCAGGTTGGCGCCCATCACGCCCAGGCCGATGACGCCGATGTCGTTGCGATCACCCATGGTCTTCTCCAAAGCTGAGGTCGGTCACGACCGTGAGGCGCGCAAGGGCGCTGGCCGGCAGGGCCGGGTCGCGCTGGAGCAGCCGGCGCAGGGCCGGGGCCTTGGCCTCGCCCAGCGCCAGCATTACGGCCACCGGGGCCGCGGCCAGGAAAGCCAGGCCCAGGGTGACCCGGCCCGCCGGGGGCTTCGGGCTGTCCTCCACGGCCTGGACGGAGCCCCCGGGCCAGGGCCGGCCGGGAAAGAGGGAGGCGGAATGGCCGTCCTCGCCCAGGCCCAGCAGCACCGCGTCCAGGCCGCCCTGGAAGCCGTGGTCCAGCATGGCCGCCACCCGCAGGCAGGCTTCGGAACCCGTCTCCCCGTCCAGGAAGAGCGGCAGCTCCAGGGCCGGCGGATCCTCGGCCCTCAGGAACCCGAGCCGGTAGGCCTGTCCGCGATGGGAGTCCGGATCCCGGAAGGGCACCCGGCGCTCGTCGACCCAGGTCAGGCGCACCTGCCGCCAGCGGGGGCCCAGCGCCCCCCGCACCAGCCCCAGGACCGCCGCGGCGCTGCCGCCGGACACCGCCAGGCGCGGCCGGGGAAGGTCCTCCAGGGCCGCCGCCAGCAGGGCGGCGGCGGCCTCGAGGGGAGCCTCGGGACGCAGGGCGCGGACGCTAGCCATGGGACCAGGTCCCTTCGCAGCCGTGGAAGAGCCGTTCGGCCTCCTCGGGTCCCCAGGTGCCGGCGGGATAGTCCAGGAGGGGGCCCGCCGGAAGGGTGCCCACGGCGCTCCAGGCGGCTTCGACCTCGTCGTCGCGCAGGAAGAGGGTGGGGTCGCCTTGCATGGCGTCCAGGAGCAGGCGCTCGTAGGCCGGGGCCGTGGGGCCGCCGAAGCGGTCCGGGTAGGAGAAGGTCAGCTCGGCCGGGACCATGGCCATGCCCGGACCCGGCGCCTTGACCCCGAAACGCAGGGCCACCGCCTCCCGGGGCTGGATGCTGAGGATGAGGTGGTTGGGGCGCATCCGGCAGGCCGGGCCATCCCCTTCGAAGGCGTCGAAGAGCTGGATGGGCGGCAGCCGGAACTGCACGGCCACCTCCGTGAAGCGCTTCGGAAGCCGCTTGCCGTGGCGGAGCAGGAAGGGCACGCCGCTCCAGCGCCAGTTCTCCACCTCCGCCCGGACCGCCACGTAGGTCTCCGCGGTGGAGTCAGCCCGGGCGCCCTCCTCCTGGAGGTAGCCCGGGACGGACGCGCCGTCCAGGTCGCCGGCGGTGTACCGCCCCCGCACGCAGCTCCCCTCCCCGGGGATGCGCAGGCTCCGGAGGACGGCCACCTTCTGGTCCCGGATGGTCTCGGGATCCAGGGAGGAGGGCGGCTCCATGGCCACCATGGCCAGGATCTGCAGCATGTGGTTCTGGAGCATGTCCCGCAGGGCACCCACCTCGTCGTAGAAGGCCGCCCTGCCCCGCCCCACCCCCAGTTCCTCCGCGACGGTGATCTGCACCAGCTCGATGTGCTCCCGGTTCCACAGCGGCTCGAAGATCGCGTTCTGGAAGCGCAGGGCGAACAGGTTCTGCACCGTCTCCTTGCCCAGGAAGTGGTCGATGCGGTAGATCTGCTCCTCCCGGAGCAGCTGGTGCAGGGTGCGGTTCAGGGCCCGGGCGGAGGCGAGGTCGTGGCCGAAGGGCTTCTCGATGATGAGCCGGCGCCAGGGTTCCCCGGGCTCCTGGCGCAGGAGCCCGTTGCGGGCGAGGTTCTCCACCGCCGGCAGGAAGAGATCCGGTTTCAGGGCGAGGTAGAACAGGCGCCCGGTCGACGGGTCCGGTGCAAGGGCGGCCAGCCGCGAGGCCAGGCCCTGGAGGTCCCCCGCGACGTCCCCCCTGACATAGAAGACCCGGTCCGCGAACCGGTCGAAGTCCGCCCGGGCCCCCTCGCCCACCTCCGCCCGGAGCCGGGCCCGAAACCCCGCCTCGTCCAGGGGGCTCCGGGCCACGCCCACGAGCTGGAGGTCCAGGCCGTCCCTGCCGGCCAGGGCCAGCAGGGCGGGCACCAGCTTGCGGGCGGCGAGGTCCCCGCTGGCGCCGAAGATGACGATCTGGATGGGTGCGGTCATGGGGCTCCCTGGGATGCCGTCGGGTGCATTCTGAACCCCGGCCCCTACCTTTTCAACGCCATGGCCGCTGCCGGGTCCAGGACCCTGAAGGTGAAGGACTCCGTGAAATAGAGGGAGACCTCCGTGCTGTCATGGATCGTGTAGCCGATGGCCAGGTCCTGACCTACGGTCATTTCGAAGGAGCCGGCGCGCCGGGAGAGCACCGCGCCCCCCTGCAGGGCCGGACTCCAGTGGATGCCCCCTGCCACGAGCTTCTCCAGGCGGTTGCGCAGGGGATAGGCATCGGGTTCGCCGACCATCACCCATTGGTAGGGTTCCGTGCCCAGCACCAGGGCGAAGGGACCGCCGACCCCAGCCTCCTGGATGGCCAGGATGGCCGCTTCCACGGCCTCCGCAAGGCGGCTCCGGTCGGGGATCAGGAGGACCGGCGCGTGGCTGGACGCCTCCAGCAAACCCCGGATCCCGGCGCCCGGAAAACCGTGGTAGAGCGCCGTTTCCTCGAAGCGCGCCGCCCTGAGGGCGGCCGTCGTCAGGGCGCCCAGGTCGGGGGCCTTCGCCCCGCGCACCAGGTCGTCCAGGCCCCAGAGCCCGAGCTTGAAGGGCACCCGGAACTCAACCAGGGGCAGGACTTCACGCACTCCCCAGCCGACGCCGTCCACCTCCGTGCCCGGCACGACCTTCAGGTGCCCCAGGTTGACCCCGGCATGGGCCATGCCCATGGGCCCATTGAAGTCCACGAGGTTGCGAGCCGACAGGTTCCCCTTGAGGAGGCGGGAACTCTGCAGTTCGATCTCTTTCCAGGCCACCTCCGGGATGGGGGCCAGGTTCGTGCGAAGAAGATCCGTCATGGTGGTCGCGCTCCTTTGCATAGGGTCGGTCTAGTTGAAGGCGCCGAGGCCGAGGCCGGGTTCAGGGTTCCCGGGCCTGCCCCCGGCGGCGATGGCCAGGATGGCGGAGGGCTGGAACAGGAACTTGCGCAGCTGCGCCTCGAACGCAGGCTGGTTGCGCCGGAGCCATTCCAGCAGCATCGCCGCGTGCTCCATCTCGTCGTCGCGGTTGTGGGCGAGCACGCCCTTCAGGGTCTCGTCGGCCGTGACGTCCACCCGCTGGTTGTAGAGGTCGATGGCTTCCAGCTCCTCCTGGAGGCTGGCGAGCGCCCGGTGGACCTGGACGGCTTCCGGGGACAGCCCGGTTTCGATGAAGGCACTGCTCATGGCTACACCTCCGCCCGCCTGGAGCAAGGCTCAGGCTGATGCATAAGTTATCTATTGATAACTCTTTACACCCCTAAGTGGGGTGAGGGCGGGGGCAGGTTCCCATCAAAATGAGGCAGGCCGCGCTCGCCCCGACCGGGCGGGGCACGGCCTGGCGAAGCGGGCTCCCGGGCCTAGACCAGGCTGCCCAGCGCCTCCCGCTGGAAGGGGCTGAGGTCCGCGAAGCGCCCTTCCCGGACCTTGTCGGCCCAGTCCGGATCCACGACCAGGGCCCTGCCCACGGCGACCAGGTCGAACTCGTCCCGCTCCAGGCGCTCCAGGAGGTTCTCCAGGCTGGCGGGTTCCGAGCTCTGGCCCTTGAAGGCGGCGAGGAACTCGCCCGACAGGCCCACGGAGCCCACGGTGATCGTGGGCCGGCCGGTGAGCTTGCGGGCCCAGCCGGCGAAGTTGAGCTCCGAGCCCTCGAACTCCGGTTCCCAGTAGCGGCGCTGGGAGCAGTGGAGGACATCGGCGCCCGCGTCCACCAGCGGGGCCAGCCAGCTCTCCATCTCCCCGGGGGTGTGGGCCATCCGGGCGCGGTAGTCCTGGCCCTTCCACTGGGACAGGCGGAGGATGATGGCGAAGTCCTCGCCCACGGCGGCGCGCACCGCCTTGACGACCTCCGCGGCGAACCGGGTCCGCTGGCCGAGGGTGGTCCCACCGTAGACATCACTGCGGCGGTTCGTGCCTTCCCAGAAGAACTGGTCGATCAGGTAGCCATGGGCGCCGTGCAGCTCCACGGCGTCGAAGCCCAGCCGTCGCGCGTCCGCCGCGGCGCTCGCGAAGGCGGCGATGGTGTCGGCCACGTCCGCGTCCGTCATGGGTTCGCCCACCACCCGGCCCGGGGCCAGCAGGCCGGAGGGACTGTCGACGCGGCCCGGCCCCGAGGCCCCCGCGGGGTTCGGCACCGCCCCCACGTGCCACAGCTGGGGAGCCATCACGCCGCCGGCATCATGCACCGTGTCGATGACCCGCCGCCACCCGGCCAGTTCGGCCTGGCCGTGGAAGCGCGGCGCATCGGCCTCGTTGAGGGAGGCGCTCCGGTCGATGCCGGTGCCCTCGGAGATGATGAGGCCCACCGAGGCCCGGCGCGCGTAGTACGCCGCCACCTCGGGGGTGACGATCCCTCCGGGCGAGAAGGTGCGGGTCATGGGGGCCATGACGATGCGATTCCTGAGTTTCAGGGATTTGCATTGGAAGGGACGGAACAGAGCAGGGGCGAAGGTGGGCATGTCAGTTCACCTTCACGCCGGAAACCCCGGGCAGCACCATGTGCCCGGCCTTGGCCGAGCCGCTCAGCGTGTCCCCGGCGCAGGTGAGGTCCACGTCCAGCAGGATGTTCATCGGCCGGGGCAGCTTCACCGACCAGCGCAGGTGCTCGTCCTCCAGGACGGGATTCAGCAGCGGCGCGGCCTCGCCGCCCTCGCTCACCGTGCCCTGCACGGCCCCGCCGGCGGTGCTGAGCACGAGCCTGAACTGCTTGGCGCCCATGGGCGATGGGACCGTCAGATCCCAGGTGCCGTCGAAGCTCATGATGGACCTCCTCTTTCAATACATTTACATAAGCATATAATGAAATCTTCCCTCCCAGTCCTTCCCCGCCCAGAGACTCCGTTGCCCATTCCCCTCGGCACCCTGCTAGGCCACTACCAGATCACCTCCTTCCTCGGCTCGGGGGGCATGGGCGAGGTGTACCGGGCCCACGATGCGCGCCTGGGCCGGGACGTGGCCATCAAGGTCCTGCCCGCGGCCTTCGGCACGGACCCCGGGCGCATCCGCCGCTTCGAGGCCGAGGCGCGGGCCGTGGGCGGCCTGAACCACCCCAACGTGGTCTCCATCCACGATGTGGGGAGCTACGGGGGCTCACCCTACCTGGTCATGGAACTGCTGGACGGGCAAAACCTGAGGCAGACCCTGGCCTCGGGGGTCCTGCCGGTGCCCCGGGCCATCGAGGTGGGCCAGGCCCTGGCCCAGGGCCTGGCCGCGGCGCACGGGAAGGGCATCGTCCACCGGGACCTCAAGCCCGAGAACATCTTCATCACGGAGGACGGCCGGGTGAAGATCCTGGATTTCGGCCTGGCCAAGGCCTGTGCCGTCCCGGCGGAGCCTGACCTGACCGGCGAGGTCCTGGCCGCGGGCGCCTTGGCCACAGGCGCCTTGGCCATGGGCATGATGGCCACCGAGGCCCTCTCCGCCGGCTTCACGGGGGCGGGCAAGGTGCTGGGCACGGCGGGCTACATGAGCCCCGAGCAGGTGCGCGGGGAGAAGCTGGATGGACGCTCGGACCTCTTCGCCCTGGGCATCGTGCTGCAGGAGAGCCTCCTGGGCCGCAATCCGTTCCGCCGCGACACGCCCGTGGCAACCCTGGCGGCGGTCCTGGAGGAGGAACCCGAGCCGCTGCCCGTCACCGAGGCGTATCCCGAAGGTCTTTCGAGCATCCTCGGCCGCTGCCTGGCCAAGGCCCCCGAGCACCGCTACCCCAGTGCCCAGGATATGGCCCAGGATATGGCCCGGGCCCTGGCCGACTGGAGCCGGACCGTCCAGATGGCGGAGCCCCGCCTCGACGCCGCCGACCGGTCCATCGTCGTGCTGCCCTTCGACAACCTGAGCCCGGACGCCGATGACGCCTACTTCGCCGATGGCCTGACCGACGAGGTCATCGCCGATCTCGGCAAGATCAGGGCGCTCCGGGTGATCTCCCGCCGCTCGGCCATGCACTACAGGGGCGCCACCCGGGCCCTTCCGGATATCGCCGCGGAACTCAAGGTGCGCTACGCCCTGGAGGGCAGCGTGCGCCGGTCGGGGCCGAGCCTGCGGATCACGGCCCGGCTGGTGGACGCGGCCCGGGATTCGGCCCTGTGGGTGGAGAAGTTCACCGGCTCCCTCGACGATGTGTTCGACATGCAGGAGAAGGTGTCCCGGGCCATCGTCGCCGCCCTGCAGGTCCAGCTGAGCCCCCGGGAGGACCGGTCCCTCGCGGCCCGCCCCATGGCCAGCGCCGCCGCCTACGACAGCTACCTGAGGGCCTACCAGGACATCATGCTGTGGCATCCTGACGCACTGGCCCGGGCCGGACAGCATCTGGCCAACGCCCAGGCCCTGGTGGGCGACCATCCCCTGCTCCTGGCTGGGCAGTCCATGCTCCACTTCCAGTCCGTGAACCTGGGCCTGGCCCAGGAGGCGGGGGCGAAGGCGGCCCGGGACTGCGCGGAGCGGGCCCTGGACCTGGACTCCGGCCTGGCCCAGGCCCACACCGCCATGGCCATGGTCGGCATGCTGGAAGGGAACTTCCCCCTGGCGGCGCGGCACTTCCGCAGGGCACGCCAGGAGGCGCCGGGGAGCGCGGCGGCCTGGGGCTGGCTGCCCTGGTGCTGCTGCTGCCTGGGCAAGCCGGAGCTGGCGCTGCCGCTGGCCGAGGAGGTGCTCCGCCTGGATCCCGTGGAGCCGAACTGGCACATGCAGCAGGCGGCGGTGCGGCTGTTCCTGGGGGACTTCCCGGAGGGCCTGCGCCTGATGGCCAAGGCCATGGCCATGGCCCCGGGCCTGCCGATCTTCCAGTTCATCTACGCCCGCGCCCTGGCCATGGCGGGTCCCCGGGAAGTGGCCCTGGCCTTCCTGGACGGCTTCCCCCCCGACCCCGCCCAGGACATCTGGGTGCGCCTGGGCCACCTGCTCCGCGCCGCCCTCACCGCCGACGCCCCCGCCTTCGACGCCCTGCTCACCCCGGGCGCCATCGCCTCCCTGCGCCGGGACGGCGAGTATTCCTTCCATTTGGCGTCCATGTGCATGCAGCTCGGCCGGACCGCGGAGGCCCTGGACTGGCTGGAGAACGCCGTGGACCGCACCTTCGTCCCCGTGGGCCTGTTCCTCCACGATCCCGCCCTGGCGCCCCTGGCCGGCCAGGACCGCTTCGAGGGCATCGTGGCCCGGGCCCGGCGAGTGGGGGACGCGGTGACGGACGAGGTTTCGGGCTCGGAGCCGACGCTGATTCCGGTGGGACGGGCGGATCAGGTCCACCCGGCTTCATGAAGGCCCTGCCAAGGCACCACATCTACTCCGGAGCGCCTTGACCCGGTGGCTCCTCCGTAGACGAGGCGCGTGCCGGCCACCGCCCGTTCGCCAAGCTCCTCCGCAAGGACCTGTCTAAGCTCAGCAGGTCAGGCCAGCGTCAAGGAAACGCAGAATTGGGGCCAAAGCCACCTGCATGGCTTTGCAATGCGATTGCAAATCCATACAAAGCGCATTAAATCAGTAGTTTTCGACGCCCGCCCAGCGGCCCGTGAGCCTTGTGTCGATTGCACGACCTGCTCAGGAGGAGAGGCTGTCAACTGAATGAACGTGCCCGGCCGCACCCGGAGACAAGGCCCGGATGGAGCCCGGAAGGGTGGAATGGCCGACCTCTGGAAGGCATCGAAAGGACCGTGAGAATGGGGACATGTAGCCAGGAATGATCTTCCTGCATCGACCAAGGCAAGCCAAGGAAAGGGGGTTAAACCAAATGGAACCATTCCTTATGACCGCGCATGCGGCCCAGATGGCAAAGGAACGATCCATCAGGAGGGAATGGATCCAAAGTGTGTTGGACAACCCTATGGCGACGTTCCCCGATGCACGCGATAAATCTCTTACCCACAAAGTCCGGAGGATCCCTGAAAATGGAGGGCGAGCCTTGAAGGTCGTGATTGATTGCACCCGATTTCCTCCGTGGGTGATTACTCTCTTCTTTGATCGCAAGGCTTCGCGGGAGCTGCCATGAGGGTGACCTACAACGAGAAGGACGATGCGCTCTACGTCCGAATGGATGAGGCGCCCATCATTGAATCCGAGGAGGTCCAGCCGGGGCTGATCGTGGATTTCAACGAGGGCGGCCAGATCATCGGAATCGAACTGCACGGCGTCAAGGCCCGGAATCCAGCTGTTAATCCAAGATCGATGCAGTTCGAGGTTGCCTAGCTCCAAGGTCTGCCTACCGGGAGGCGAGGAATGATGAAGATCCTCTGCGCCTCCGACCTCCACCTGGGCCGCCAGCCCAGCATGAAGGCTTTTCCCGGCCATGCCCTCACGGCCCAGTCCGCCTGGGACTTCGTGGTGGCCAGCGCCCTGCGGGAGCAGGCCGACCTGCTCATCCTCGCGGGCGACCTCGTGGAGCGGGACAACCGCTACTTCGAGGCCTGGGCGCCCCTCAAGGCCGGCGTCATCCGCCTGCTGGAGGCGGGGGTCACCCTCGCCGCCATCGCCGGCAACCATGATTCCGAAGTGCTCCCCCGGCTCCACGACGACCTGCGGCGGGACCTGGCTCCGGACCTGGCGGCCCGCTTCCTGCTCCTGGGCCGGCAGGACGGGAGGATGGGCGTGTGGACCCAGGAGACCGTGACCCTTGGCGCGGAGACCCTGCGCCTCGTGGGCTGGTCCTTTCCCGCTCCCCGCCACTCCGCGGATCCCCTCCACGACTTTCCGGCCCTCTCGGGCGAGTTCCCCTCCCTGGGCATCCTCCACGGCGATCTGGACCTCCCCGCCAGCCCCTACGCGCCCTTCTCGTCCGCGGAACTGCGCCAGGCCGGCCCTGACCGCTGGGTGCTGGGCCACATCCATGCCCCCAGCGCCCGGGACGGCGCCCCCTTCTACTGCGGCTCACCGCTCCCCCTGCGGGCCAGCGAAACCGGCGCCCACGGCTGCTGGCTGCTGACCCTGAAGGGACGCGCCTGGTCCGAGCCCGTGCTGGTCCCCGCCCCCATCCGCATCGAGGCCCTGGACGTGCCCCTCACCCCCGCCCAGGGCACCGAGGCCCAGGTCCAGTCCGCCATCCTCCAGGCCATGCGCGCGGCCATCCACGCCTGCCAGGACACCAACCCATTGCTTCAGGGGATGCTCTTCCGGGTGCGGCTGACGGGGGAGGCCACCGTGGCGGCCCTGCGCACGACGGAGGACTTCACCTTCGCCCTGGATGGCGTCGAGGCGGCCATCCACGGCGACGTGGAGAACCTCACCCGGCCCCCCCGGAGCCTGGAGCAGTGGCTTTCGGATCCCGGCGCCCGGGGCCTCCTGGCGAGGCTGATCCAGGACCTGGAGCGGGGCGCGGCGCCGGAGGAATGGCGCGACCTGGTCGACGAGATCGCCCAGCTGGAGAAGGACAGCCGCGCCGCCGGCGCCTACCTGTCCCTGGACACCCGCTGGAAGGACGAGACCACCGCCGCCCCGGACTGGGACCGGGACCTTCTCAAGCGTGCCTGCCTCCGGCTCTTCAAGGAGATGATCCCCGTGGAGGCCCCCAATGCCTAGCTTGTGCTTCGACTGGGTGAGCCTGGACAGCTTCCGCGGCTTCCAGGGCCGGGGCTTCAAGCTCGAGGGGCTCGAACCGGGCATCATCGTCATCCACGGCCCCAACGGCGCGGGCAAGAGCTCCCTGGCCAGGGCCATGGAACTCCTGCTCTGGGAGGAGGTCCAGGCGCCGGAGAACACCGCCCTCAGCGCCGGGGTCCGGCTGGGGGACCGCCCCCAGCACCGCACCCGCTTCGAGGGCAAGCTCACCGCCAAGGAGGGCCCGGACGCCACGCCGCCCTCCCCCTGGCCCAGCCCCGCCACCCGCGACCGCTACCGCCTGTCCCTGTCCGACCTCCTCCAGGCCGGGGACGCCAACCAGGCCTTCGGCGAGCAGCTGCGCCAGGAGATGCAGGGGGGTGTGGACTTCCCCAGGCATCGCGCGGCGGTGGGCGCCCTGCAGGCCTTCTCCCGGAAGGGGGCCCTGACCGCGGCCTTCGAGCAGGCCACCGCGGCCGTCACGGAACAGGCCAAGGCCCAGGGCGCCCTGGAAGCCCTGGAGGCGGAGCTGCGCCGGCAGCGGGCCGAACTCGCCACCCAGGGCGGCCTCGAGGCGGAGGAACGCCACCTGTCCGCCCTGGACAAGGCCATGGACCAGCTGGCGGTCCTGCTGGAGCGGGAGGCCGCCCTGGTCCCCTTCCAGGACCGGGAGCCAGCCCTGGCTCTGCTCGGTGCGTCCGGCGAGGACCGGTTCCTGGAGCTGCGCACCGCCAGGGACGGGGCCCATACCCGGGCCGGCGCCCTCAGGCTCCAGCTGGACCGGCTGGCCTCGGAACGGGACGCACTCGCCCTCCCGCCGGACCTCAGGGACGAACACGCCGAGGAGGCCCGCAGCCTTGCCAAAGCGATCGCGGACGCGGAGGAGGCGACCCGCCTCCGGGCCGAAGCCACCACGGAGGCCGAGGCCAGCCTGGCGGCTTGGCGGCAGGCCAACGCGTGGCTGGACCTCGACGCCGGCCAGCTCCCCAGCCTCTCCCGGGAGCTGCTGAACCGCACCCGGCGGCTCGCCCGGAGCTTCGAGCAGAGCCAGAGCCTCATCCACGCCCTGCGGCGCCTGACGTCCGATCTGGGCCCGGAGGAGACGCCCCAGCCCCTGGAACCGCTCACCGCCGCCAGCTCCATCCTGGAGCAGTGGCTGGAGCGGCAGGCGGCCCTGGAAGCCCGGACCCTGCGCCCGGAGCCCCGGGAGCGCTGGGGCGCCTTCGCCTGGGTCTTCCTGGCCGCGGGAAGCCTGGCCGGGGCCGCGGCCCTGTTCCTGGGCCGGGGTGGGTCAGGCGCGGGCCTGGGGGCCGTGGCCGCCACCCTGGTCCTCCTGGTCCTGGCGGCCGCGGGCCTGCGAGCTCCCGCCCGGGATGGGGAGGATGCCGCCCGCCTCCACCTGGGCCTGGAGGCCCTGCAGAAGGAGTTCGAAGCCCTGCGGCTCCCCGGCCTGACCCTGCCCGCCTGGAGCCCGGCCGACGTGCGGATCCTCGCCCGCCGGGCCCGGGAGACCGCGGCCGCGGCTGGGGGCCTGGCGGTGCTGAACGGCGCACGCACCCGCGCCAGGGCCCAGCTTGAAGCGGAACTCTCCACGTGGCGGACGCTCCTGGCCGAAGCGGGCCAACTGGCCCGCCTGCTCAACCTCCCCGCGGAGGTGAACGACGCCTTCGGGGGTTACCTGGAGGTGCTGTGCCGCAGGCTCCTGGATGGTCTGGCCCTGCGTTCCGCCCTCACCACGGCCGAGAGCCTCCACGATGCCGCCTCCGAACGGCTCACGCTCCTGACCGGCAGGGCCGACGGCCTCCTCCAGGCCCATGGACGCACGCCGGGCACCGACCGCGTGGGCCGGCTCACGATCCTGGCCCGGGCGATGGATACCTCCCTGCGCCTGCGCCGGGAGCAGGCCGCCCTCGAGCAGGACCTGGACGACCTGGGACGGGACGACCCCGCGGGTGCACTGGGGGCCTTCCTGGCCCAGCGCGGCCTCGAGGAGGATGGGTTCCGGGAGGCCTGGGCGACCCGCCAGCGCTGGCAGCCGCTCATGGCCGCCCACACCGTCCAGTTCAACCTGGTGGAGAGCCTCCTGGCCCAGGAGTCCCGATGGACCCCCGAGTTCCAGGCCCTGGCCGACCGCGGGGCCAGCCCCCTGCCCTGCCGCCAGGAACGCTTCGCCCAGGCCCGCGCCGACCTCAAGGCCCGCCACGCCAGCGCCCTCCAGACCCTTGAGCGGCTGCGGGAGACCGGCCGTGACCTGGCGCGGAACGAGGCCACCCTGGACCGCCTGACCCGGGCCGGCACCCTCGCCTCCCTCATCCTCGCCCGGGACCAGGCCGCCCAGAGGCTCGAGGAGCAGCGGGTCAGGGACCTGGAAGCCCGAACCCTGGGCAGGCTCCTGGACCTCCTGGAACGCCGCGGCGCCGACGAGGACCTCAAGCCGCAGCTCCGCCGCGCCTCGGACCTCTTCCGGGACTTCACCGGCCACCGCTACGAGCTCCGCTTCGAGCACGGCGCCTTCGTGGCCCGGGAGGGGCATCGCTATTTGTCCCTGGACCAGCTCTCGGAGGGCACCCGCCTGCAGCTGCTCATGGCGGTGCGCCTGGCCTACGTGGAGCACCAGGAGGGGACGGCCGGGGTCCAGCTGCCCCTGTTCCTGGACGAAGTGCTCGCCAACAGCGACGACACCCGCGCGCTGGCCGTCATCGAGGCGATCAAGGTCATGGCCCGCACCGGCCGGCAGATCTTCTACTTCACCGCCCAGGAGGACGAGGTGGCCAAGTGGAGGCTGCTGGGGCCCCAGAGTATCCAGACGCGGTGCCTGGGCTCCGCCCAGGAACCACGTGGGGGAGCACGAGGGGGGACGGAGAGGGAGCGTAGCGACCGCGCGGTCCCCCCTCGTTCAGGTCAGGGGATCCAGATCATCGACCTAACCGGGACGCGCGACCTCGAAGCCCGCAGGACCTTCCCCCTGCCCAGCCACGACGTGCTCCGCCACCCCGTCCCCGGGCCGGGGGACGACACCCTGCTGGCCTACGCCCGGCGCCTGGAGGGCGCCCATGGCCCCGCCCTCTGGACGCCCCTGGCCGAGCAGCACGCCTGGCTCGCCTTCGCGGAGGGCGAGCAGCACACCCTGCACGCCCTGCTCCAGGGCGGCCTGGCAACCCTCGGCCAGGTCAGGATCTACATGAAGACCCAGCCCGGACCCGAGGCGGAGCGGCTCGTGACCACCCTCGAGATCCTGGAAGAGGCCCAGGCCGAGCTTCAGGCCGCGCGCCCCAGGCCCCTCACGCCCGCCGAACTGGGCCGGGCCGTCATCGGGATCAACGACCTTTCCAACCTGCTCCTCGCCGCCCAGGCCTGCGGCTACGACCCGGCTCGGCTCCTGGCCAACCCCATAGCCGGCGTGGGCCCCACAAGGCGGGAGAACCTCCGGGATTGGCTGCGGAAAGGGGGGTTCCTGGTGGAGGACCCCAAGCCGGCCGAGGCGATCCTCATCGGGCTGAAGGGGAGGCATTCCTCCAGGCTGGGGCTCCAGGAAAAGGGTTGGCTGGCGGTGGAGCGGTTCCTGACGAGCGGTGCGACGTGAGCGACAAGATCCGAGTGGTGGCGGCCGTGGTCCGAAGGGGCGACACGTTCCTCGTCTGCGAGCGGCCCGCGTCCAAGCGCCATGGCGGCCTGTGGGAGTTCCCCGGGGGCAAGCTCGAGCCCGGGGAAGGCATCCTCGAGGCGGCGCGCCGTGAGCTGGAGGAGGAACTCGGGGTGGAGGTGCTCTCCGTCGGGCCCCCCTGGTTCGCCAACGACGACCCGGGCTCGGCCTTCGTCATCGAGTTCCACGCCGCCGAGATCCAAGGGGAGCCTCAGTGCCTTGAGCACGCGGGCCTGAAGTGGGCGACCCTTGAGGAGATGCTGGCCCTGGATCTCGCGCCGAGCGATCGGAAGTTCGCGCAGCACCTCCGCATTGATGGCGGCTCACTTTGATGGGTCTTAGAAAAGGCACGGCCCTGGCCTTGTCCTTGGCTTAAATGCGAAAGCCCAACCAATTTGAAACATCACCTGTATTTTGTTGACAATTTCCCATTTTTATTAACTATTCCCGTTTTTATAAGGGAAGCCATAGAGGACTCTCTTGAAGCAGTTATTTCTTTCCCAAATTCACGGATGATACGAGAAAGCTCCTCACCCTTTGGCTCTTTATAAAACCTTGGTATAGGTGGGTTGGATGAGGTCGTGGCTTTGGACATGGAGGACACCTTGCGTCTCCAGTCTAGAACTTCCCCACGGGTCTGCCAATCATCCCCGTAGGGTCATTAAAGCCTTAACAAGAGCCCCGATTGCCGTAAAGGGATTTGGCACCACATGGTCGTTGCACCGGGAAGCCAGTTTTTCCGAACGTTGCAAGGCAAGTCCGAGGTGTTGACGGGTCATGGCAAAGGCCGTGGCAGTCCCTTTCTCGTAGCCCGGCAAGTGCCGCTTGAGTCGCTTGATGACCTCATCCCGGTGCAACGGGGTACGGACATCCTCGAAATGCAGCAACAGCCAAAACTCGAAGCATGGAATCGAGGCAATGGCCTCGAACTGGACGGGTCGCTTGGAATCGTTACGGAGCTTCCCCTTGAGGGTTTCAGCGAAGGCGAGCGCATCAAAGAAGGTTCTATGGTCGTCCCGGTCGAAGACCGCATAGACTTGGTCAAAGGCACGCGGCTCAATGCCGTTGCGCTCATTTCCTCTCTCAAATATAAACTTGGCATATTTGACGACCTGAAGGGGTTCCGTACCGAGCTCGCTTGGCAATACCGTTATATTCGCCGCCGGCAACCGCTGGTCCCTGCGCATTTCTGCGAAGTAGTTCGGTTCCGTTTTGCTGCCTTCCGAAACGATAAGGATCCGGTCGCACCTGGCGCGCTGGCCCTGTTTTTTTCGCTCCAACTGCTGCCGTTGGCGCTCTTTGGGAGAGTTCTCGCGGACCATCGGCGCCTTCACCCCACCATGTGATCGAGTAGGGGCACGCTGCCGTATCGCCCCTGCAAGTAGCCATGCTCCAGGGCCTCCTTCTTGCGCGGACTGAAATCCAGGAGGGAGTACAACTCGGAACTCTGGTCCTTCTTCTTTTCCACGAACCACACCTGGTCCCGGCGAAACAGGCCAAAGGCATCCAGCAAGGACGTGTCATGGGTGGTGAAGATCAGCTGGGCGCCATGAAGGTTGATTTCAGGCCTGTGGAAGAGGCGCACGAGTTCCCGCACCAGCAGGGTATGCAGGCTGGTATCCAGTTCGTCGATTATCAAGGTCAAGCCCTTGTCGAGGATGTCCAGCACAGGCCCGGCGAGGAACAGGAGGTTGCGTGTGCCATTGGACTCATCGGCAAGGTCAAACACCGCTTCGCCGGTTTCGGTCACGTGGTGGAACCGCACCTGTGTTTCCTCCAGATCCTCGGATCTGACTTCGCTTTTTCCCGCAGCCCTGTCAAAGCGCAGGACCGGACCGACCTTCAAGTTGGTCACCACCTCGATGTCCGTGATACTGATGTCGGCAGCCGTAAGGAAGTCGCATAGTGCCTTGCGCGGGGCAGCGAGACGCAGCATCTGCACGGAGAACTGAGGTGCCAGGGGGGTGACCTCATTGATTATGATCAACTCACGAATGAACCAATCAAACACGGGCTTCAATGGTTCGCTGTTGAGCTGCACGGCCATGGAAAGGAAAAGGGCGTTTGGACGGGTGGCACCCTCCCACACGTTTTTCGGTCCCTTGAGGTGAGGGCCGAATTCGTAGACATCCTTTCCGGTAGCCTCGTCAAACTCCCGGGTGAACCAACGCTGCGGTTTGAAGGCCTTGTATACCAGCAAGTGTTCCTGGATGATCCGCCGGGGCGTCATGGAAAAACCATACTGGTAGCGCACGCCCTCGAGCAGGAAGGTAATTTCGAACCGGGTGGGCTCCTTTGCGGAGCCTTCATCGAGCCGGAACGGCTGCACACCGAAGGCCTGTCCAGGCGGGATGGCCGTGGCGGATTCGGCAACAACCCCTCGCATGTATTGAAGTGCCTTGATTACATTGGATTTGCCACTGGCATTGGCTCCATAGAGCACGGCGCTGCTGAGGAGGTCCGGTACGGCCGAGAGTCCAGTGGCACGGGTGTTGGTGTCCTTGAGGGTCTTGTCCTTGGACGCGACGAGGCTCAGCACCTGCTCGTCCCGCAGGGAACGGAAATTCTGCACTCGGAACTCGATCAGCATGCCATCCTCACTCCAAAGCAAAAATATATGCCTTTTTTGAGCAATGTCAGCAATTTTTTAATTTATTATTTAATTCTGTCTATCATGGTTCCTTAACTTCCCACCCTCCGCCCCCCACCCTCCGGATAGGGATACTCCATGTGTCGCGCCGCGGCCCGCGCGACGGCCTCACCGTGGCAGCGCGCCACGATGCGCAGGGCCAGGTCGAGCCCGGCGGCAATGCCGGCGGAGGTCATGATGGGGCCCTCGTCCACCACCTGGGCGGTGTCGTCCACCGTGACCTCGGGGAACAGTTCGCGCATCAGGTCCAGGGCACGCCAGTGGGTGGTGGCCCTTCTGCCGGCGAGGAGGCCGGCCTTGCCGAGGATGAGGGCGCCCGTGCAGACGGAGGCCACCAGGCCGCACCCGGCCGCCTGGGCCCGGACGAACCGCAGCAGGGCCTCGTTCAGCATCTCGGGGCGCGTGCCCAGGCCGCCGGGCACGAGGAGGATGGACAGGGGCGGGCAGTCCTCGAAGGTGGCCATGGGCAGCACCTGCATGCCGCCGGAGGTCGTGATGGGCTCCCGGGTCTCGGCCACGAGGAGGACGTCGAAGGGGGAGGGTTCCAGGCGGCGGCGCTCCTCGTCCAGGCGGGTCACCGAGAGGACTTCGAAGGGCCCGCAGAAATCCAGGACTTCCACGTCGTTGAAGAGGAGGATGCCGACTCGGGAGCGGGTCATGGGGAAATCCAAAGAAGAGCAGTATAGGGCGGATCATTCCCCCCTCAGCGCCTCCGTCGGGGCCAGGCGCGCAGCCCCGGCGAGGCCCAGGAGGGAACCGCCCACGGCCAAGGTGGTAAAAAAGCGTTGACGGGCGACCCGGCCCCCGGTCCAATGGCACAGGAATTCCCCCCGAGCACCCATCCCGTGAAAGCCTTCATCCTCTCACTCCTTGTGACCACGGCCGCCTTCTGCCTGGGCACCTCCGGGCAGGCGCCCGGCAGGCTCGCCTTCAAGACCTACGGCGTGGCCCAGGGCCTGGAGAACCTGTCCGCGTCCAGGCTGGCCCAGGATGCCAGCGGGTTCATCTGGATCGGCACGGAGGGGAACATCTTCCGGTACGATGGCAGCACCTTCCGGGCCTTCGGTCTGCCGGAGGGGATGCCCTCCGGCCACGGCACGGCCCTCCTGCCCATGCCCGACGGCACCGTCTGGATCGGCACCTGGCGTGGGCTGGTGCGCTGGCGGAACGGGCACCTCCAGTGCATCACGCCACGGGAGGGCCTGCCCCCCGACCATATCCTGGAGGTGAAGGCGGGCCCCGCGGGAAGGCTCTGGGTGGCAACGCCCACCGGGCTGTTCGAGTCCCCTGACGGGGAGGCCTTCCAGCCGACGCCCGGCTGGCCCGGGGGGGAAGCCAGCGCCCTGTGTCCCGGCCCGGAGGGTGGCGTGTGGGTGGCCTCGGGCTCCCGGCTCCTCCATCGCACGGCCCGGAACACCTGGGAGAGCCCGTCCCCGCAGCCGGAGGTCCAGGGTGAGCGGATCCAGGGCCTGGTGCAGGACCAGGCTGGGCGGCTCTGGATCCGGTCCTCGAGGCACCTCCTCATGAAGGCCCCCGGCACCGCCGGTTTCCAGGATCTCAGCCACCATGTGGACATCACCAAGGACGAAGGCACCCTGTACCTGGACCGCCTGGACCGCCTGTGGGTCCCCACGGAAAAGGGCCTGGCCTGCCTGGACCACGACCGCTGGACGCAGGTGGGTCCGGAGGATGGCCTCCCCACCGGCCGGCCCCGGAGCGTGCTCCTGGACCGGGAGGGGGACCTGTGGGTGGCCGGGGACGGCATCCACCGGCTCCTGGGCCGTGGGCTGTGGCGGAACTTCTCCCGCGGCAACGGCCTGCCCCACGACGTGGTGTGGAGCGTCTGGAGGGATCCCAAGGGCACCCTCTGGACCGGCACGGACCAGGGTCTGTGCCGGGCCGTCCCCGGCGGCTGGGAAGCCGTCCCCGGGACCCAGGACCGGGCCATCCGCTCGGTGATCCAGGGCCCCGACGGGGCGCTGTGGATGGGCGGGAGCCGGGCCGAAGTGCTGCGCTGGCTTCCGGGGGAAGGCAAGGTCCGCCATTTCGGGGTGGAAGCCGGGCTCCGCGGCACCCTCATCCTCCAGCTGCTCCTGGACCACAGCGGAACCCTGTGGGTGGCCACCGACGGGGGCGGCGTCCTGCGGGCCGTCCGGCGCGGGGGAACGTGGACCTTCGAGCGGGAGACCCTGCCCGGAGGCCGGGACGACGAGCGCGTCAGCCAGCTCCTGGAGGATGGCTGGCACCGGCTCTGGGCCTGCGGCCAGGACGGCCTGGCCTGCCTGGAAGGGGGCCGCTGGCACCGCTACACCTCCGCCGACGGGCTCCAGGACAACCATGTCGCCCACCTCATCCAGTTGCGGGACAGCACCTTCCGCCTTGCCTACTTCGAACCCCGCGGCCTCTCGACCCTGGAGGCCCCGCCGGGCGGCTTCCGGGTCACCGGCTCCTACAGCCGGGCCCAGGGCCTGGCCGGGGACAAGATCTACCTCCTGGGGGAGGACAGCCTGGGCCGGCTCTGGGTCGGCTCGGGCCACGGCGTGGATGTGCTGGGCGGCCCGGAGGACCTCCACTTCGACCGGGAGGAGGGCATGCCCGGCGACGACTGCGACGCCAACGCCTTCCAGGCCGAACCCGGCGGCGCGGTGTGGATCGGCACCTCCACCGGCCTGGGCCATTACCAGCCCGACGCCCTCGGTCAGCCGGCCCCGCCCACCTGCGCGGTGGTGGAGGCGCGCCTGGGCTCCAGGCTGGCGGACCTGGGCCCCGGCACCCTCGTGGTGGACCGCTCCCAGAACACCCTGACCATCCACTACTCCTCCCTGAGCTACCTGAACGAGGGCCGCATGATCTACCAGACCCTGCTGCTGGGCCTGGAGAACGAGTGGCTGACCACGACGCAGCGGGAGGCGCGGTTCCCCCTGCTCCGCCCCGGCGTCTACGAATTCCGGGTCCGCTCCAAGCAGCCCGGGGGAGCCTGGGGCCCCCACGCCGCCTTCCGGTTCCAGGTGCGTCCGGCCTGGTGGCAGCGCTGGCAGGCCCTGGCGGCGGGACTGCTGGCCCTGGCGGGGCTGATCGTGGCGTTCGTGGCCTGGCGGGTGCGGGCCCTGAGGAGGCACAACCTGACCCTGGAGCGCATGGTCGGGCTCCGCACCCGGGAGGTCACCCTCATCAACACCGAGCTCCAGCTCGCCAAGGAGCGGGTGGAGCGCGCCAGCGCCTACAAGAGCTCCTTCCTGGCCAACATGAGCCACGAGCTGCGCACGCCCCTGAACGCCATCCTCCTCTATGGCGAGCTGCTCCTGGAGAACGCCCAGGACGCGGGCGACATCGACGCGGCCCAGGACCTGCAGCGGATCATCAAGTCCGCGAACCACCTCCTGGTCCTCATCAACGGGGTCCTGGACCTGGCCAAGATCGAGGCCGGGAAGATGACGCTCTTCCTGGAGAACGTGGCGCTGGGGCCGTTCCTGGCGGACGTGGCCGCGACCCTTTCGCCCCTGGCCCGCGCCCGGGGGAACCGGCTGGAGATCCGCCCGGATCCCACCCTCGAGGTCCTGTACACGGACCCCACCAAGCTCCGCCAGGTGCTGTTCAACCTCATCAGCAACGCCTGCAAGTTCACCGAAAAAGGGAAGGTGGTGCTTGAGGTGCGGCTGGCGGGGGAACAGGTCTCCTTCCAAATCCGGGACACGGGCATCGGCATGTCCCCGGAACAGTGCGGCCGGCTCTTCCAGGAATATGTGCAGGCCGAAGGCTCCACCGCCGGCCGCTACGGCGGCACCGGCCTGGGCCTCATCATCAGCCGGAAGATCTGCGAGCTGATGGGCGGAGGCATCGACCTGGAGAGCCAGCCCGGAGTCGGGACCGTCTTCACCGTGACGCTCCCGGTGGTCTTTCACGAGGAGGCCCCGGAGGGCCCGGTGGAGCCCACGGCCCTCGCGGCGCCCGCCCCCGGAAGGCCCGGGGAGGACCAGCCCTGGGTCCTGGTGGTGGATGACGACCTGAACACCCGCAAGGCCCTGGAGGCGGTGTTCCGGCGGGAGGCCTGGCGGGTCCTGGAGGCGGGCGACGCGGCCGGGGCCATCGCCCAATGCCGGGAGCGGCAACCCGACCTCATCATGCTCGAGCTCCTCCTGCCGGGGAGGGACGGCTTCGCCCTGGTGGACGAGCTCCAGGGCCACCCCGCCTGGCGGAAGATCCCCGTCCTGGTGCTCACCGCCAAGGACCTCGCCCAGGAGGACCGCACGCGCCTGAACCGGGCGGGGATCGACCAGATCCTCCAGAAGGGCGCCAACTCCAGGCAGGAACTCACCGACATCGTCCACGCCTTCATTCGCAGGCACGTCAAGCGGCATGCCGAACCTCCCGACGGCATCCTTCAAGGGTGAGCCGCGTGTTCGGCAAGGAGGCCGGGGGTCCGTCCCCCTCCGCTTGGGCCGGCCGGGGCCCAGTTCCGGGACCGAAGGCGGCCGTGAGCGTGACCTCGCTGCCCTGGCCGGGTGCGCTGGCCACCCGGAGGTCGCCTCCCATCAATTCGGTCAGCTGCTTGCTGATGACCCGGATTTGCCATGGCAGGCCGCTCCCTTGGACGGATACTTGGACTAGCTCGGTTGCCAACGTCCCCGTTTTTGTCAACCGGACCCAACCTGGAGGGAGAGCATGCCCAGTCCCCCTAAGAACAAAGCCCTCCTACCATCCGTGCAGCCGGCCAAAGTCGCCGCCAAGCCCGCTAACCCGTCAGCCACCCCGTCCCTGCGCTTCCCCTGCAGCGCAGGGCTCATTCGCAAGGTCAGCAAGGTGCTGGACGCCCTGGAGCGGGCCAAGGATCCCGTCCAGCATCGCGAGGCCCTGGCCGACGTGGTCGTGGCCCTGACCAGCGAAGGCCTCGACGCCTACTACCTGGAGCCGCTCAAACGGGCCAAGGCCGGGTTCGTCACCCAGCAGTCGGCCTCCCTGGGCATGGCGGGGGCCCGCCAGGTCATGGGGTCGGTCATCCACAACATCATCGTCCGGATGGATGGCCCTCAGCTCCTCTCCGTCTGCGGTTCCATCCGGGACTTCATGCTTTGAACCTTCAGTTCCCCACCGCCGCCCTGCCCAGCAGGTAGCCCCGCACGGCCGCCCAGTTGGGGAACATCCCCACGCCGAAGACGATGTGCTCGCCTTCGAAGTCGCCCGCGCCGTTGTTGGTGCGGTCGTCCACGAGGAAATGGCCGCGGTTGAGGTTCTTGTGGTGGGTCAGGATCAGGCGCTTGCGGGCGGCCTCGCCTAGGTACTGCTTGACCCACTGGACCTTGTCGGACCAGGCGCTGGGGTTTTCCCAGGGCGCGGTGGACAGGATGTAGGTGTCGAAGACCTTGCTCAGGTCGGTGTAGGCCTCGAGGGCGCCCTCCATGGGGTCCATGAGGCTGAAGACGCCGGGAACCTCGTCCAGCTTGCCGGCGAACTGCTTGCGCACGGCGGTGTCCAGGAGATCGATGCCGGACTTGAAATCGACGAGGACGTTGTCCATGTCGAGGTAGAGGATCTTCTTCTCGGACATCGTGCGGCCTCCTTGGCCGGGGGGTTGGCGGGGAGCGATGCCTCATCTTAAACCGGGAAACAGGCTCAGTCGATGACCTGCTTCTTGGGGGGATTCTTGTTGGTGGGCGCGGGGACGGGTTCGTGCGTGCGCACAGCCCGCCGCCACGAGGGTCACCATGGGGCAGCGCGTCCCGCAAGTTCGGGCGGCTTCCAGCCTTCAGCCCGCCGCGGCGCCGGCCTGGTTTCGCTTGAGCCATTTCAGCGCCTTCTCCCGGTCGCTGAACAGGCCCGTGGCCACGGTGTCGAAGGTGAGGACCTTCCAGTTGCGGGCCATTTCCAGCTGGGCCTGGTTGGCCACCAGGAGGGCGGTTCGCCAGGGGTTGTTGCCGAGGTTCTCCCGGTAGTGCTCGTCCACGGCCAGCCACAGGTCGGTCTCACTGGGGCCCTCGACCGCCTCGCGCAGATCCGCCAGGGAGCGGTAGATGCCATGGGCATGGGCATCCTTCATGAAACGGGGCCAGTGGCTCGCCAGCTCCTCCTTGGTGATTTTGCCGAACCACCGGGCGAAAAACACGCCGGCGGCCGTATCAATCTCGTAGGTGATGGGCATGCCTGATCTCGCGCTGGGTGGCCTCGGGTGGGTTCGGTCCGCCATGGGCCGTGGTTCACGAAGGATGGATGTCCCAACGTATACCACCTTGGCACCTCGCCACCAAGGCTGCCGAACGCTTGGGAGGCCGCTGATCGGATTGCATTTGGAATTAACACTATATAAGCTACGGACTCCCGCCCTTCTGCCTACCCTTCCTCCGGCCATGTGCCCGCCCCATGTTCCACGTAACCGCCAACCCCGACAAGAACCGCCTCTACGTGACCCTGAAAGGCCACCTGTCGCAGCAGGAGCGCGCGGAGGCCTGCAACGCCTTCCTCACCGCCCTGCGCACCCTCGAGCATGATTTCGACATCGTGCATGACCTGACGGGCCTCCACCCCACGGATGCCGCGGGCCTCCGGGAACTCGCCCGGGTCCAGGCCGCCGCCAAGGTCCACGGCGTCCGCAAGGTGGTACGGATCGTCGACATCCCCCTGAGCGCCATCCAGCTTGGCCGGGCCGCGGAGCAGACCGGCTGGTCCTTCGAGACCGTCCATAGCCTCCAGGAGGCGGATGCGCTGCTGGACGCCCTGGGGCATTAGGCATTCGGCGCTGCCAGGAAATGCCACTGAGACGTTCCCGGCCCATGGGACGGGCGGGCGGTGCCATACTGGTCCAGCCACACCCGGGGAACACTGCGGTGTCCAATTTCCTACCGATCTTCCAGGACTTGCCCCTCCTCAAGCAGAAGGCGACCCAATTGGTGTTCGACTGCTTCGACGAGTCCGCGGAGGGCTGCCTGGTCGTGGACAAGGACGTGCGGGTCGTCATGATCAGCGAGCGCTACGCGGCCAACCTGGGAGTGGATCCCAAGGCGGTCCTGGGCAAGGAGATGGAGAGCTTCCTGCCCACCAGCCTCATGCGCCAGGTGGTGACCACCGGCAAGCCCATCCTGCTGGAGATCTTCGAGGCCCACGGGCACGAGATGGTGGTGTCCCGCATGCCCATCCGGGACGAGGAGGGCGCGGTGGTGGGGGCCATGGCCTTCGTCCTCTACAGCGACCTCGACCCGGTCAAGCCCTTCGTGGACCGCTTCGCCCAGCTCCAGGCGGAGCTGGCCCATGCCCACAAGAAGCTCGCCGAGGCGAGGCGCTCCAAGTACACCTTTTCGTCCTTCATCGGCAACAGCCCCGTGACCATGGAGACCAAGCGCCTGGCCCGGCGCGCCGCGCTCCTCACCGCCCCCGTGCTGCTGCGGGGCGAGACGGGCACCGGCAAGGAGCTGCTGGCCCACGCCATCCACTCCGGGGGCCCCCGCTCCGAGCGCCCCTTCGTGACCGTGAACATGGCCGCCATCCCCGAGGCCCTGCTGGAGGCGGAGTTCTTCGGGGTGGCGCCGGGGGCCTACACCGGGGCGGACCGCAAGCCCCGCCCCGGGAAATTCGAACTGGCGGACGGGGGGACACTGTTCCTGGACGAGATCGGCGACCTGCCCCTGACGCTGCAACCGAAGCTGCTGAGGGCGCTCCAGGACCATGAATTCGAGCCGCTGGGCTCCAACCGGGTCATGCGCGTGGACGTGCGGATCATGGCCGCCACCAGCCGGGATCTGGAGGGCATGGTCAGGGAGGGCACCTTCCGCAAGGACCTCTTCTACCGTCTGAACGTGCTGAACATCCGCATCCCGCCCCTGCGGGAGCGCAAGGGCGACCTGGACCCCCTGTGCGAACACCTGCTGGAGAAGATCGCCCACCAGAACGGAACCCCGGACCAGGAGCTCAGCCTCGAGGCCATGGACCTGCTCAGGCGCTGCGCCTGGCCCGGCAACGTGCGGGAGCTGGAGAACAACCTGGAACGGGCCATGCTGAACACCGACGCCCATACCCTCGAACCCGCGGACTTCCCCGACCTGATGCTGAAGGCCGAGGACGTGTGGCCCAGCGGGGCCGCGAGCGGGGCCACCCTGGCCGGGGCGGTGGAACAGACCGAGCGCCGCGCCTTCGATGCCGCCCTGGAAGCCTGCAACGGCAACGTGGCCCAGGCGGCGCGCCGTTTGGGCATCGGGCGCACCACCTTCTACCGGCGGATGGGCGCCCTGCAAACGAAGGGCTAGACGAATGACCTCAGGCGCCGGGTAGAAGCTCCAGAAGGCCCATGGGCTCGGGCCGGAAGATGGCGAGGTTCATAACGCCCAGGTCCTTGGCGATGGCCGGGACGAAGTCCATGTGGGCGAGGATGTCCTTGTCCAGGTCCATGCCCGGGGCGACCTCGATGAGCTCCAGGCCGTCCTTGACCAGGCGGAACACGCAGCGCTCGGTGATGTAGAGCACCTCCTGGCCGGAGCGGAAGGCCACCGCGCCGCTGAAGGTGCGCTGTTCCACCTCCCGCACGAACTTGCGGGTGGCGCCTTCCTTGAGGATGACGAGGCGGCCGTCCTCGACCTTGATCCTGAGGCCGCCGGCGGTGAAGGTGCCGACGTAGACGACCTTCCTGGCGGACTGGGAGATGTTGATGAAGCCGCCGGCCCCGGCGAGCTTGGGGCCGAACTTGCTGACGTTCAGGTTCCCCTGGGCGTCGGCCTGGGCCAGGCCCAGGAAGGCGATGTCCAGGCCGCCGCCGTCGTAGAAGTCGAACTGCTCGGGCTGGCCGATGACAGCGGACGGGTTCGCGTCGGCGCCGAAGCTCATGCCCCCTGCGGGCACCCCGCCGATGGCCCCGGGCTCGGTGGAGAGGGTCATGAGGCCCGAGGCCCCTTCCTCGGCCACCACCGCGGCGATGCCCTCGGGCATGCCGATGCCCACGTTCACCAGGCAGTCGGGTTTCAGCTCCAGGGCCGCGCGCCGGGCGATGAGCTTGCGCTCGTTGAGTTCCAGGGGCTCGAGCGCGGACAGGGGAATGCGGAGCTCGCCGCTGTACGAGGCGTTGTACTGCTCGCCGAAGGTCTGCATGTGGTACTCCGGGCGCTCGGCGACGACCACGTAGTCCACCATGATGCCGGGAACCCTCACGTCCCGGGGGTTCAGGGTGCCCCGGTCGGCGAGGCGCTCCACCTGGACCATCACCTTGCCGCCGCTGTTGTGCACGGCGGTGGCGATGGCCAGGCCTTCCAGGGTCAGGGCCTCCCGCTCCAGGGTGACGTTGCCGTCGGGGTCGGCGGTGGTGCCTCGGATGATGCCGATGTGGATGGGCATGGCCCGGTAGAGGAGGTAGTCGTGGCCGTGGATGGCCAGGTGCTCCACCAGGTCCTCGGTGGTGCGCTGGTTGAGCTTGCCGCCGCCGAACTCGGGGTCCACGAAGGTCCCCAGGCCGATGCGGGAGAGGGTGCCGGGCTTGCCCGCCGCGATGTCCCGGAACAGGTGGGCGATGATGCCCTGGGGCAGGTTGTAGGCCTCCACCTGCCCGGCGAAGACCATGGCGCTGAGCTTGGGCGTGAGGCCCCAGTGGCCGCCGATGATGCGCCGGAGGAGGCCCGGGTGGGCGAGGTGGTTCAGGCCGCGGTCCTTGCCGTCCCCCTGCCCCGCCGCGAACAGCAGGGTGAGGTCCCGCGGCCCCGCGGTGGCCAGGAAGCGCTCCTCGAGGCGGACGATGAGGTTCTCGGGGAACAGGGAGCCCATGAAGCCTTCCGTGGCCACGGTGTCCCCGTCCCGGATGCAGGCCACGGCTTCGGCGGCCGAGATGACCTTGCTCGCTCGAAGGCGTGCGGGGGCGGGGAGCGTGGCGGTGGGCATGGCTTCTCCTGGGGAGGGCGCGGCCCTCCGGTGCATGATGGCTGGGATTGACCGGGACGCTACCGGCCCGGGGCGGGGCAGGTGTCGGCCATGTACTTCAGCAGCAGGTCCACGGAATCCATGTCCCGGTTTTCCGTTTCCGGCCTCCAGGCCGTGCGGGACTCGGGGCCGGTCTCGGCCAGGTACTGCATGAGCAGGCCCACGGAATCGAGCTCATCCTCCTCCGTGTCCATGGCCGGGATGACTTCGCTCCAGCCCTGGAGGGCCATGGGCTCGGCGGCGGTGGCCGCCTTGTCCAGGATGGCCTTCACCTCGCTCTGGAGGGTCCAGCCATGGAGGATGGCCCTCGCCCTGAGGCTCTTCAGGGATGCTTCCTTGACGTCGGGTACGAGCAGATTCGACATGTGCACCTCCCTTTAGTGGGTAGAGCTTGCTTACATCTTGAACAACCAGCCAGGCAGCTTCACTTCCGCGACGCCGTCGAAGACGACCTCGCCGGACTGCTTGGTGATCACGGTGGAGATCCGGGCGATGCTCTTGGGCAGGAGCTCGATGATGGTGGCTTCCAGGGTCACCGTGTCGCCGATGAAGACCGGCAGCTTGAAGCTGGCGGTCTGGCCGAGGTAGACGGTGCCCATGCCCGGCATGTCCATGCCCAGGGACTTGGAGACCATGGCCGAGAGGATGGCGCCGTGGGCGATGCGCGCGCCGAAGCGGCTCCTGGAGGCCACTTCGTCATTGAGGTGGATGGGGTTGCGGTCCCCGGACAGCTCGGCGAAGGCGCGCACGAGCTCGTCGGAAATGACCAGCCGGGAGATGTTGCTCTGTCCGACGGTGAAGGCTGGGGTGGCCAGGGTGGTTGCCATGATGGTGCTCCTTAAGAAGGAAGAGATTGCGTGAGGCTCCAGGCCGGCAGCCGTAATTTCAGCTGTTCCGGAAGGTCACGCCGAACGTCGCCCGGGGGTAGTCCCACCGGGTGACGCCCTTGTCGCTGCACAGGACGCGGCAGGTCCCGCACTCCAGGCAGCCCGCATATTCGAACGCCACCTGGGCGTCCTTGAGCTGGTAGCACCGCGCCGGGCAGACCACGAGGCAGGGCCGGGACTGGCAGCGGGCGCAGAGGGTCTTGTCCACGTGGATGTGGGGGTTCCCCTCGTCCACGTTGAAACGGTCCAGGGCGAGCAGTTCTTCGGGACTCATGCGCTTGATGGTCATACGCTGCGAAACCCCTTCCAGGCGTCGGACAGCATCTGTCCGAGGGAAACGTGGCTCCGGACCACCTGCCACAGCTGCGTCAGCATCGGTGGCGGCGTCCTGCCGTCCACCGAGAAGAGCGTTGCCAGGGCCTCGTTGGCCAGGGCCGGATAGGCCCCGAAGAGGCGGGAAAGCTCGAACAGCCCGTGGCACTCCGCATAGACCCGCATGGTGGGCAGCAGCGCGAGGGTCTCCAGCTGGGTCAGGTAGGCGGGTCCCACGGCGTCGGGGCCCGTGGTCTCCAGGATGGCCCGGGCCGCGGCGAGGCCGCTGACCATCGCCAGGTCCATGCCGCGCAGGATCAGGCCGGTGTTGATGCCGAACTGGCCCGCGTCCCCCGCGACCACGAGGCCCGGCCGGTGGAGGTTCCTGGGCAGCCCGTGGTAGCCCCGTTCGGGCACCAGATGGGCGCCGTACTCGAGGCTCACCCCGCCCTCCAGGAGGCCGGCCAGGGCCGGATGGAGCTTGAAGTCCTGCCAGAGGTCCTGGATGGGGCGGCCGCGGCGCGCCACCTGCCCGGGGTTGAGGACCAGGCCCAGGGAGACGCTGTCGGTGTTGGTGTAGAGGAAGCCGCCGCCTGAAATGCCGTCGGTGCAGCCCAGGGCGACCCGGGCGGCGCCTTCGCCGTTCTTCACGCCGAAGCGCTGGCTGATGACCGCCTCGGGCAGCTCGATGGTCTCCTTGACGCCGAGGCCCACGGTGGCAGGGGCCACGTCGCCGAACAGGCCCGCCTGGCGCCCGAGGCAGGAATTGACGCCGTCCGCGGCCACCACGGTGCCGCAGCGCATGTCGTCCTCGCCGACCTTGACGCCGACGATGCGGCCGTTCTCCTCCAGGAAGCCGTCGACCCGCATGCCGCAGGCCAGGGTCCCGCCCTGGGCCTCCACTTCGGAGGCGAACCATTCGTCCAGGGGGGCGCGGAGAACCGAGTAGGACTGGGGGCCCGCGGCATCGCCGTAGTCGCCGTGGTCCAGGGTGGTGGCGCGGGCCCCGTCCAGGAGCATGACCTGCTCGCGCACGATGCGGCGCTGGAGCGGCGCGCGGCCCCGCAGGTCCGGGTCCACCAGGTCCAGGGCGTAGGCGTAGAGGCGGCCCCCGCTGACGTTCTTGGCGCCGGCGCTGTCGCCCCGCTCCAGGAGGAGCACGTTCTTGCCGGCCTTGGCCAGGGTGTAGGCGCAGGCCGAGCCCGCGGGCCCCGCCCCCGCCACGATCACGTCGAAATCTTCCTCGGACATCCTGCGCCTCAGTTCTTGTTCAGGGCGGCCGTGAGCAGCGGCAGCACCGTGTACAGATCGCCCACGATGCCGTAGTCCGCCATCTCGAAGATCGGCGCCCGTTCGTCCTTGTTCACCGCCACGATCACCTTCGCCTCGCGGCAGCCGACCATGTGCTGGACCTGGCCGGACAGCCCGGTGGCAAGGTAGAGTTCGGGCCTCACGGTCTGGCCGCTGATGCCGATGTAGCGCTCGATGGGCAGCCAGTGCTCGTCCTCGGCGATGCCCCGGGTGCAGGCCAGGTCGGCCTTCAGGGCGCCGGCGAGGTCCCGGGCCAGGCCCAGGTCCTCTTTGTGGCCGAAGCCGCGGCCCACCGCCACCAGCCTGACGGCGGTGGTGATGTCCACGCCCTCGCCCTGGACGGGCGTGGAGCTGAATACCGTCATGCGCGGATCGCCCAGGACGTCCAGGTTCTCCACCACGCCCGGGTTCGGGGCCTGGGTGGGGACGGGGAAGGTGCGGGGGGGGATGGTGGCCAGGGCGGGGAGCGTGAGCTCCTCGTCGGAAACGGCCAGGCCCGCGTAGAGCATGCGCCGGGCCACGAGCCTGCCGTCACTGAGCGCGAGGTGGCGGGCGTCGGTGGCGAGGCCGGCCTTGAGCACGGCGGCGGCGTGGGCCGCCAGGTGCTTGCCGCGCAGGGTCCCGCCGACCAGGACCACCTGGGCCCCCTCCTTCGCCAGCAGCTGGGCCACGGCGGGCGCCAGGGCCTCGGGCGAGGTCAGCGCGGAGCGCAGGACCACAACCCGGTCGGCCCCCAGGGCGGCCAGGATTGAAGCAGCCTCCGGGTCCGTGGTGAGGGCCACCACGGGCTGCCGCAGGTCCTTCTTCAGCTCCAGCGCGGGCGTCAGCAGCTGCTGGGCCAGCCTGGGGTCTTCCGAGTAGATGAATATTCCGGGCATGGTGCTTTCTCCTATCCGCGCAGGCCTTCGGCTTCGAGGCTGGCGACGAGCTTGCCGACGTTGGCGGCGGGGTCCGCATCTTTGTAGATGATGTTCTTGCGGTTCATCAGGAACCCGCGGGGGGCCCTGCGCAGGGCTTTGGGTTCGAGTTCCGCTTCCGTGAGGCCGAGACCCGCCAGGGGGAGCTCCTCGCTGGGCTTCTTCGAGGCGCCCAGCACCTGCTTGAGGGAGGGGATGCGGGGCTTGTTGATCTCGCCGAGGACGCTCACCACGGCCGGGCCGGTGACGCGCACCTCCTCGGTGCCGTCGCCCAGGCTGCGGGTGGCGGTGAGGACGGGGCCTTCAAGGGTCAGCTTCTGGACGAAACTCACGCAGGGCAGCTCGAGGAGCGCCGCCAGCCGGGCCGGGATCTGCTGGTAGAAGAGGTCGGAGCTGCCCTCCCCGCAGAGGATCAGGTCGTAGGGCCCGGCCTTGCGAATCGCGGCGGCCAGGACGTTGGCGATGACGTAGGCGTCGGCCTGGTCCGCGGCGGGATCGCCGATCCACAAAAGGCGGCTGGGACCCCGGCTCAGGACGTCCTTCACGGACGCCTTCACGGTTGGCAGGCCATAGGTCAGGGCGTCCACGGTGCCGCCCTGGGCTTCCATGATCAGGCTGGCCTCCTCGATGGCGTTGCGGTCGAAGTCGCTGAGCTTCCCCTTGGCGCGGCTGGCGTCAAGGCTCAGATCATCCGGGCGGATCTTGATGTCCTGTTCGTCCAGGACCCACTTGTAGCAGACGAGTAGCTTGGGCATGGTCCGGATTCCTGACTAGGCAAGCAATGAAGCGGCGATGGTCGCGTCGGGGAAGTCCGCGGGGGCTTCCAGGAGGGTGGTGCCGGCGATGTCCCGGAACAGGCGCGGGAGGGGCATGAACTCGGAGTAGCCGAAGCCGCCCTCCACCTGCACGGTGTCCACCAGGAGCCTGGAGCCCACGCGGGCGAGGAACTGCTTGAGCATGGCGGCTTCCACCCGGAAGGGCTCACCGCGGTCGATGAGGTCGGCCGCCTGGAGCAGGCCCAGGCGCCCCAGATGGCAGTCGGTGGCCGTTTCGGCCAGGAGGGTCTGGATGGCCTGGAGGCTGGCGATGGGGCGCCCGAACTGGATGCGGGTCTTGGCGTAGGCGGCGGCGTGCTCCACGGCGGCCTGGGCGATACCGAGGGTCTGGGCGGCCTCGGCCACGGAGGCCAGCGCGAAGGTCTCGGCCGTGATGGCCTGGCCGTCCTTGAGGTCGCCCAGGAGGGCGGCGTCGGTGAGGACGACGTGCTCGAAGTCCAGGTCGGCCACGGGGCAGCCCCGCAGGCCCATGGTCTCCAGGGGCTCGCCGACGGTGAGGCCGACGGCGTCAGCCTTGACGATGAAGGCCGCCACCGCCTTGCCGCCGGCGGCGGGGTCCGTGCCGGCCAGGACGACGTACACCTGGGCCGCGCCGGCGTTGCGCACGAAGGCCTTGGTGCCGCTGAGCACCCAGCCTTCGGGAAGGTGGGTGGCCTGCAGGGCCTGGGGGCCCACGCCGGGCCGGGGCCCGTGCTCGAAGGCCGCGAAGGCGCCCAGGGTCTCGCCCGAGGCCAGGGCGGGCAGGAAGGCCTGCTTCTGTGCCGGGGTGCCCCAGCGCTGGAGGGCGTAGGCGGCCAGGGAGTGGTTGACGAGGATGCTGGCCACGCCCGCGCTGGCCCGGGACAGGTTCTCGATGACCTGGGCCATGCTGACGAAGCCCGCCTCGGCCCCCCCGAACTCCCCGGGCAGGAACAGGCCCAGGAAGTCGTGGGCGGCCAGGTTCTTCACCAGGGCGGCGGGGTAGGAAGCGGTGTGGTCCAGTTCCACGGCGATGGGCTCAAGGTATTCCTTGGCGAAATCCCGGGCGCTCTGGCCGATCAGCTGCTGTTCTTCCGTGAGTAGGATGCTCATCAGTTGCCACCTTTCTGGGTCGGCTGGGCAGGTCTGGGGGGCGGCAGCACCGCCCGGGAGATGACGAGCCTCTGGATCTGGTTGGTGCCTTCGTAGATCTGCATGATCTTGGCGTCGCGCATCAGCTTGGCGGGCTCGTGGGTGTAGCCCCAGGCGCCCATGACCTGCACGGCCTGGGTCGTGACCTTCATGGCCATGTCCGAGCAGCAGGTCTTGGCCATGGCCGACTCGGTGGAGTAGGGAACGCCCGCGTCCCGGAGGTTCATGGTGTGGTGCAGCAGCTGGCGGGCCGCCTCGATCTGGATGCGCATGTCGGCGAGCTTGAACTGGAGGGTCTGGCCGGGCTGGATCTTGGGATCAGGATGGGCCTCCTGCAGGTGCTGCACGCACACGTCCAGGGCCCGCTGGGCCAGGCCCACGCTCAGGGCGGCGATGGCCGGGCGGGCCATGTCCAGGGTCTTCATGGCGATCTTCATGCCCTCCCCTTCCTTGCCCAGGAGGGCGGTGAGGGGCAGCTTCACGTCCTTGAAGAGCAGTTCGACCGTGTTCGAGCTGCGGATGCCCAGCTTGTGGTCCACGGTGCCGATGGTGAAGCCGGGGGTGCCCTTCTCGACGACGAAGGCGCTGAGGCCCCGGGCGCCCGCGGCGGGATCCGTCAGGGCGTAGATCACGAAGACGTCGGCGTAGCCGCCGTTGGTGATCCAGCACTTGCTGCCGTTGAGCACGTAGCCGTCCTCGACCTTGACGGCGGTGGCCTTGCCGTTGCCCGCGTCGGAGCCGGCGTTGGGCTCGGTGAGGCCGAAGGAACCGATGGCGCCGTCCACCATGGCGCCGAAGAACATCTTCTTCTGCTCATCGTTCCCCGCCACCAGCACGGAGTCCATGCTGAGGACGCTGGCGGCCAGCGTGGTGCCCACGCCCGCGCAGCCGTAGCCCCACTCCTCCAGGACGAGGGCCTGGGTGAGCGCGTCGTAGTCGAGCCCGCCGAGGTCGCGCGGCACGGCCATGGCGAAGATCCGGCTCTCCCTGGCCGCTTCCAGCACCTGGGGATGGAACTCGCCGCTCCTGTCGCACTGCGCGGCGATGGGGATGATCTCCTTGGCGACGAATTCCCGTGCCGACCGCTGGATGACTTTCTGTTCGGGGGTGAGGATGCTCATGGGTGGTGGTCCTTTAGCAAGTGGCGAGGCGCACGGAAGGCGCACCGCAGGCGGCCCGCGGCGGGCTTGGTCCGGGAGGGTGCCCGGGTGTCCGGCTGTGCCGCACACCTTTCGGGAAGGGTCCCAGCCGCACAAATAGCAAACACTGTGCCAATCCCGAAAAACGACCTATACATCATTAAATAAGGACTTAGCTCAATGGGGGAGGGGAGAGCTTGTTCCGGGCCCGGGATTTCAATTCGTGATATTTTTCATGATTTATCTTTTTATTACAGCTGTTGCGCAGCATGTGAAACGAATACAAATGCAAGTCCCGATAATGGAACATGCTCCAAGTCTGGAACAGCCCGTTTTGGCCCCTGCTCCCACGCGCGCCCAGCCGGGCCCAACACGAGCCCCGAGGCGTGTGAAAAGGCACTCACCAGATGCAGGATCAAGCTAAAGTCGGCGCCAACAGGTAACAACCACCCTTACTCGAAGCCTCAGGTCCCCCAGGAGGGATAGGCCCTCCAGGCTTCTCCCCCTACCTCGGAGCCAAGGTGTGCGAACGTGGCCCCATCGTCCCCACCCGGCCATCTTTAACCGACGCCGGCTGCGCCGGCGGAGGAAACGGGGGGCAAGTCCGGGACCTCAGGGATTGGTGATGCAATGGCCCTGTCAATAGGCCGAGAGGTACTTCCCCAGCTCCCAGGGCGTCACTTCCAGGCGGTAGTCCTCCCACTCCAGCCGCTTGGCGGTGGTGAAGCGGTCGAAGACGTGGGGGCCGAGGGCCTCCTTGATGACGGGGTCGGTCTCGAGCGCGGTGATGGCCTCGTCCAGGGAGCCGGGCAGGACGTTCAGGAAGGGGCCGCGCTGGGCCTCGCTGCGCAGGAACAGGTTCTCCTCGCTGGGGTCGGGCACGGGCAGCTCGCGCTTGATGCCGTCCAGGCCCGCGGCGAGCATCACCGCCAGGGCCAGATACGGATTGCAGCTGGGGTCGGGGCAGCGCAGCTCGATGCGGGTGGACTTGGGGGAGTGGGCGCGGGGGATGCGGATGAGGGCCGAGCGGTTGATGCGGCCCCAGGTGATGAACACGGGGGCCTCGTAGCCGCCCAGGCGCTTGTAGGAGTTCACCAGGGGGGCGAGCACGGCGCACATGCCCCGGGCGTGGAGCAGCTGGCCGGCGATGAAGCGCTTGGCGATCATGGACAGGCCGTGGCTGTCCCCGGGGTCCGAGAACGCGTTGCTGCCGTTGGCCTTGTAGCAGAGGCCCTGGTGGATGTGCAGGCCGCTGCCGGCCATGCCCCGGATGGGCTTGGGCATGAAGGTGGCGTAGAGGCCCCGCTGCTGGGCGAGGGTCTTCAGGACCACCCGGAAGGTCACGATGTTGTCCGCGGTCTTCAGGGCGTGGGCGTAGCGGAAGTCCATCTCGTGCTGGCCGGGGGCGATCTCGTGGTGCATGGCCTCGGCCTCGATGCCGAAGTGCCCGAGGGTGTCGGTCATCTCCCGCCACAGGCCCGTGGCCACCATGTTGGTGGGCGAGTCGAAGTAGCCCGCGGCGTCCACCGGGCGCGGCACGGTGACGCCGCCGTCGCCGTCGGGCCGGAGCAGGAAGAACTCCAGTTCGGGTCCGGCGTTGTAGGTGAAGCCCATGGCTTCGGCCTTCTTCAGCACGTTGCTCAGCACGGCCCGGGGGTCGCCCAGGTAGGGCTGGCCGTCGGGGGTGAACACGTTGCAGATGAGCCGGGCGGTGGCGTCATGGCCCGAGAGCCAGGGCAGGATGGCGAAGGTGCCGATGTCGGGCACCAGGTGCATGTCGCTCTCGGCCACCCGGGCGAAGCCCTCGATGCTCGAGCCGTCGAACCAGATGCCGTGGCTGAGGGTCGCCTCCAGCTCCTCCAGGGGGATGGTGACGTTCTTGACGGCGCCGCCCAGGTCGGTGAACTGCAGGTCGATGAAACGGATCTGGTGTTCCCGGACGAGGGCCAGGATCTCTTCGAGGGTCTGGGGGGTGGGCTGGAGTGTCATCGTCTGTGCATCGCCTGCAGGCCAAAGGCGCAAAGGGCCAGGACCAGCAATACCACCAATGCCATCAGGGCCGAAACGAAGATTTGCGAGCGCCAGAAGGGCAGCTCCTGCGCCGGCGCCTCGACCTTCTCCAGGATCCTGAGATCCAATTCTTCCGGATGTTCCAGGGCGTGGATCAGGGCATGCATGTCCGCGCACCGGTCGTCGGGATTCCTGGCCATGGCCTTGGCCACCACCGCGGCCAATTGCGGGGAGATGCCCTTGCCTTCCTTGTCCAGGCGGGGCACGGTGCCCTGGAGGTGGAGGGCCATGACGGCCATCTGGTTGTCCCCCTCGAAGGGGAGGTGGCCGCTGAGGAGCTCGAACAGCATGGTGCCCAGGGCATAGACGTCGGTCCGCTTGTCCCCGCGATGACCTTCGATCTGCTCGGGGGCCATGTAGTCGGGGGTGCCCGCCGCGCCGCTGAGGTTGGCGTAGGTCACCCGGAAGGCGTTCTTGGTCAGGGCCAGGCCGAAATCCAGGATGATCGGCTCGCCGTCGCTGGAGATGAGGATGTTCTCGGGCTTGATGTCCCGGTGGATGATGTCGTGGTCATGGCAGTGGGCCAGGCCATCGGCGATCTTGCGGATGAGCCGCACGGCCTCGGCGGCGGGCATGGGGGCATGCTGGGTCACGTAGTCCCGCATGGACACGCCCGAGATCAGGGCGGTGACCAGGTAGGGCGTGACGTTGAACTGGCCCGAATCCAAGCCCTTCTGGATGGACGGGTGGTCCAGGGTGCGCATGACCTCCAGCTCGCGCTGGAACCGCTCGTACTGGGCCGGGTCGCCGATGGAGGCCCGGTTGGGGATCTTGAGGACCACCTCCCGGCCGGTGAGCAGGTCGTAGACGCGGTAGATATCGCTCATCCCCCCCTGGGCGAGATGGGCAATGATTTGAAAATGGTCGAATTGATCGCCTATCTGTAGCATGGGAGGGTCTCGGGCCGGACGATTGGGTGCATTCGAATGGATAGGCCTATTGTAAGTGTATTTGGGAAACGAGGTATTTTTCTCATCGTCGGAACACGCGGCGGAAGAAAGCCCCCAGGGGGGTGCCCTCCCCCGGCAGGGGAGCGGCCAGGGCCTTGAGCTTCAGGGAGAGCACGGACAGGTTGTCGTCGCTGCCCCGGTGCAGGGCTTCCTCCAGGAGGCGCTTGTTGTAGTTCTCCAGGCCCTGTTCCCCGGAGGCGAACTCCGCGAAGTCCTCGTCCTCCACGTACCCCCAGATGCCGTCCGAACAGAGGACGATGAGATCGTCCTCCCGCACCGGGACCGTGAAGAGGTCGGGCTGGACGAAGAGCTCCAGCCCCAGGCACCGGTTGAGCACGGAGCGGTGGGCGTGGGTGCGCACCTTGTCCGGGGAGAGCATGCGCATGCGCACCAGTTCGCCCACCCGGGTGTGGTCGTTGGTGAGGCAGGTGGCCACGCCGTCCCGGATCAGGTAGGCCCGGCTGTCCCCCACGTGGGCCACGTTGAGGCTGTGGCCCTGCAGGTGGACGGCCGTCAGGGTCGTCCCCATGCGGCCGACCCCCTTGGCGGTGGCGGCCTGGTGGACGCCGATATTGGCGTCCTGGACCCCCTTGCGCAGGCGCTGGAGGGGGCTGGAGCCCTCGCTGGCGTAGTAGGTCTTGAACAGGATCTCCAGGGCCAGGGTCGAGGCGACGCCGCCATGGGCGAATCCGCCCATGCCATCGGCGAGGGCGAACAGATGGCCCAGGCGGGCGGTCTGTTCAACGCCGGGATGGCAGGAGCGGATCGCGTCCTGGTTGTCCGTCCGGACCTGGCCGGTGTCGGTCAGGGCATGCACTTCAAGGGCGGGCACTTCTCGATGGGGCATTCAGCTTCCCGGGGCAGGACCTATTCAGTGGGGGTGGGCAGTGCCGCCGAGGGTAGCATGGCCTTGTTCTGCGCTTTGCTGGTGATGACCAGGTAGAGCGCGCTGATCACGCCCCAGCCCAGGGTCATGTAGATGGCCATCTTGGTGGCGTTGGCCGAGACGCCGGGGGTCTTGAGGCCGATGACGACGACGCCGATCAGAAGGCCGATGTTCCCCAGCAGGCCCAGGAGGGGCACGATGGCGTGCTTGCCGCTGTGGAACTCGGTGCGGCCGGCGAAGGCGATGAAGGTCAGGCCGCAGATCAGGGCGTAGAGGATGAAGGTGCCGATGTTGGAGGCCAGGGTGATGCCGGTGAGGGCGGTGACGTTGTAGACGCCCACGCAGCCCAGGACCGCGGAGACGGCCACGAGGATCCAGACGCCCATGTGGGGGGTGGCGTGCTTGCCGTGGAGGGAGCCCATGACGCTGGGCATCTCCTTGTCCTGGGCCATGGCGAAGCTGATGCGCACGGCGGTGTTCATGGCGGCCAGGGTGGTGCCCAGGACGGCCAGGCCGACGGTGAAGGCGATGACGATCATGAGCATGAAGCCGTTGCCGCCCAGCATGGCGTCGCCGATCTGGCGGACCAGGTCGCCGATGGGGGCGCTGGAGGCGGCCATGGCGGCCATGCCGGTGGTGGTCTTGCCGTCGGTGACGTTGATCAGCTTTTCGCTGACGGCGTAGTTGGCCGCGAAGTACTCCAGGAGGTAGGCGAACACGCCCTGGATGACGAGGGAGAGGATGACGCCGCGGGGGATGTCCTTCTTGGGGTTGATGGCCTCGCCGGCCAGGGAGGTGGAGGACTCGAAGCCCACCAGGATCAGGATGGCGATGGTGGACTGGAAGAGCATGGCCCCGAGGCTGTGGGGGAAGGTGATGGAGAACGCGTGGGGGTGCGCCCACTGGGTGGCGTGGAGGGGGTTCTTCAGGCGGAACATGATGGCCAGGATGCTGAAGCCCACCAGCGAGACCAGCTGGACGACGTTGATGATGATGGCGAGGTTCGTGGAACCGGTGATGCCGCGCACGGCGATGAAGCCCACCAGCACCGAGAAGACCACGGCGATGAGCATCTGGACGCTCATGGGCGCGTTGATATTGAACTGCTGCAGGAGGTAGGTGATCAGGGTCGCCATCATGGCCACCATGACGCCCGGGTAGACCCAGTAGAACAGGTGGGCGGCCCAGCCCGTGACGAACTTGGCCATGCGGGCCAGGCTCTGGTGGCCCGAGTTCTCGCGGTCCAGGAAGGCCTTCTCGGCGAAGTAGTAGGAACCGCCGGCGCCGGCCTCGGGATACTTGCGGGCCAGTTCGGCGAAGGCCAGGGCGGTGAGGAAGGCCACGATGAGGGCCGCGACGATGCCGGTCCACATGTCGGTGTCGCCGCCGGTGTTCGAGGCCTGCACCTGGTAGGTGATCCACAGGAAGGCGCCGGGGGCGATGAGGGCCATGGCGTTCACGGTGACGCCGGTGAGGCCGAGGGTCTTCTTCATTGCGGGGGGGGAGCTGGGTGCGGCCATGGGGATCTCCAGGAAGGGGTGGGAGAGGAAGGGGAAATCAGGGTCGGACTCAGAAGTTGGTTCCGACGCTCCAGGTCACGCTCGTCGCATTGCCGAAGGTCTTGCCGGCGTTGTCGGTCACGTTCTTGTTCAGGCGGTCGATGCGGGCTTCCAGGCGGGTGAAGGTGGCGTGCCATTTCCGTTCCAGCCCCAGGGCCCCGGAGGTCGCCTGGAGGTTGAGGTTGAGGGCGGGGGAATAGGCGGCGGAAACCGAGGTGTCGCCGCCCAGGCGCAGGCCGGTGTCGTCCTTGAGGGTTTCGGCCCGCAGGAACAGCGCCCAGGGGTCGCTGATCTGGTACTTGTAGATGAAGCCGCCGCCCGACCAGTTGGCCTTGGAGCCGCCGGGAAGGGTCTCGGAGGCGGACTCCCCTTCGAACACCAGGGTCGAGGGGCCCCACACCCACTGGCCGGCGAGGGAGAGGCGGTTGCGCTTGCGGCCCTCGGCCCCGGCCTTGACGCCGCTGCCCAGGGAGCTCTGTTCCGGTCCGCTGAAGCCCATGAGGGTCACGAACTTGTCGGCCGCGCCACCGACGTTCCAGGTGAGGCCCAGGCCGGCCGTCTTGCCCAGGTTGTTGTCCTGGACCCGGTCCTCGCCGTTGTAGACCCACACGTCGGTGCTCCAGGAGGCGCTGAAGGCGTGGTGCCAGTTGACGCCCACCTGGGCGAAGGGGATCGCGTAGGTGAACAGGAGGCCCCGGCTCGCGGTGATGTTCTGGGTGTCGTCCATCACCTCCATGCCCATGGGCGTGTACATCCGCCCGACCTTGAAGGTGTCGTCCTTGCCGGTCCAGATGAGCTGGGCTTCGGGCCAGGCGACGGAGCCCGTCTCCAGGGGCTGGCCGTTGCCGCCCAGGGTGGAGGCGTTGAGGACCTTGCCGTCCTGGCCCGCCAGAAGGGTGAACTTCAGGCTGAAGCCGTCGGGCAGGGCCACGTCCGCGCCCAGCTGCAGGCCGTCCAGGGCCAGCTGCCCGTTCCCGGCGTCCAGGGAGCGCAGGAAGAGGCTGCCGTCCGCCGTCTGATGATCGGAGGTGGCGCCGGAGGCCCAGAGGGCGCCCCGCCATTTCACCACGGGGGCGGGGGCGGCGGGGGCGGCGGGAGCGGGAGCCGGGGCCGGTGCTTCAGTGGCGGGAGGCGTCTGGGCGGCCAGGCCCAGGCCCAGGGTTGCGGCCAATACCAGGGAGGGTCGGAACGTCATGCGGACTCCTGAAAGGGACGGTTGAGGAAGGTCAAGCTGTCCAGAAGGATTGCAGGGACCATGCCAGCACCGCGCAATGGATGTGTTTAATTTAAGTTCCTTATCCAGTTGATTTATATCAAACGAGCGCCATTCCGGTGGGAATATGGGCAAACAAAAATGTTCATTCTTTTCTTAAAAATGACAATTTTGTAAGATTGATGCCATTCCGGGCAACCTTCCATGGCCCGCCCTGCCAAGGCCCCTCGGCTACCCAGGCTCCGCGCGAGGCTTCCCGCCGGGACCCGGTCCCCGCAGGTCGCGGGACCCATGAACCGAAGTGGCGCATGGAAGAATGGGGCACCCGGGAAGGGGCGGCCACCTGGAGGTGGCTCGACCGCGCGGCGACCCGGTCCCCGCGAGGCAGGAATTCGCCTCGAACATATTTAAAAAAATAACAAAAATGTAATTCGAAACATGGTCTTCAACAAAAATGTAACAAAACAGGGGGGAAGCGTATTCGCCTCATCCAGCCTTGTTGCCGTCTTTCCCAATTTTATCAAGCCTATCTTCAGAACCAAGGCTCAGGTAAAGGGCTTCCGCCTTCTTTCGGGCCCAGGGGGTCTTCCGCAGGAAGGTCAGGCTCGATTTGAGGCTGGGTTCAACGCTGAAGCACCGGACCGGGAGCGCGCGCCCCAGGCCCTCCCAGCCCAGGCGGTCCACCAGGACCCGGAGCAGGGCCTCCAGCGTGATGCCGTGGAGGGGGTCCTTGGAGGGGCGGTCGGTCATGGGCGGGTTTCCGGCGGATCGGGGTTGGGCCGCTGGCGGCGGAATCCCAGCGGATCGACCCCCACAAGCTCAAATAATACATATAAGATAATATACGAATCCGACCCGTCCGAGACCCAGGATCGTTCCCGACGTCCCGCTTCCGGGCCGGTGCGGTTTCAGCCCAAGGGAGGCGCCATGCCCGTCTACGTCATCGGCCACAGGAATCCGGACACCGACTCCATCTGCTCCGCCATAGCCTACGCCCACTTCCTGAGCCTCACCGCGATCCCGGAGGCGGTGGCGGCCTGCTGCGGGGAGGTGAACCCGCGCACCCAGTTCGTGCTCAACCATGCCGGGATCGAGCCGCCGCGCCTGCTCATGGATGTGCAGCCGACCCTGGGCCAGGTGTGCCGCCGGAACGTCCTCACGGCCCGGGAGGACGAACCGTTCTTCGCGGTGTACCGCCGCATGCAGAAGCACCGGGTGCACGCCCTGCCCGTGCTGGACGCCGCGGGCCGGCTCACGGGGATGCTGTCCTTCTCGAGGCTCCTGGAGCTCCTGCTGCCCGATACCGGCAGCAACGACAGCCCCCGCATGCTGCAGGCCAGCCTGGACCACATCTGCCGGGCCCTCACCGGCTCCTTCCTCCACGGAGTGGAGACGTCGCGCTCCGAGACCCTGCTCATGAGCGTGGGAGCCATGAGCTACGAGAACTTCCTCCCGCGCCTCATGGACTGCCCTCCGGAACAGAAGCTCATGGTGGTGGGGGACCGCCCCACCATCCAGAAGGCCACCATCCTCTTCGGCGCCCGCTGCATGGTCGTCACCGGCGGCTGCAGCCTCCCCCAGGACCTGGTGGATGCGGCCAGGCTGAACGGGGTCAGCGTCATCTCCAGCCCCCTGGACACCGCCACCACCGCCCTCATGATCCGCGGCGCCAAGGACATCGGCCCGGCCATCGACCGGACCTTCCGGACCTTCCGGGAAAAGCAGCTGGTGCGGCTGGTGCGCAAGGAGGTCCACCCCCTCAACCAGGAGCTGTTCCCGGTGCTGGGCGACCAGGGGGAGCTCATCGGAGTGTTCACCAAGGACGATCTGGCCAACCCGGAGAAGGTCCGCCTGGTGCTGGTGGACCACAACGAGCTGGCCCAGGCCGTCAGCGGCGCGGAGGAGGCGGAGATCCTGGAGGTCCTGGACCATCACCGGGTGGGCGGGGGCCTGATCTCCCGGGAACCCATCCGGTTCGTGAACGACACGGTGGGCTCCACCTGCACCATGGTGACGCGCTGCTTCCGCCGCGAGGGCCTGGTCCCGCCCCTGGGCATCGCCCACTGCATGGCGGCGGGCATCATCTCGGACACCCTGAACCTCAGCTCCCCCACCACCACCCCGGTGGACCGGGACATGCTGGGCTGGCTCGGGACGACCTGCGGCTTCGACGTGGATGCGTTCGCCCGGGCCTTCTTCTCCGTGGGCTCGGTCCTGACGCTCATGCCCCCCCGGGAGGCCCTGCGCACGGACTGCAAGGAATACAAGGAGGGCCCCTGGCGCCTGGCCGTGGCCCAGATCGAGGAGGTCGGCTTCCAGCAGTTCGAGGCGCACAAGGATGCGCTCACGGCGGCCATGGATGAGCTGGTGCAGGAGAAAGCCCTGGATTTCGCGTGCCTCCTTGTGACCGACATCTCCTTGAACAATAGCCTTTTATTGGTGGCAGGTAACGAGCGTCTCATTGACGCCATCGATTACCCCCGCCTGGAGAGCCGCCTGTTCCAGCTGGACACCGTGGTCAGTCGCAAGAAGCAGCTGCTCCCCCACCTTGCGCGCCAGCTCTCCCGCATCGACGCGGACAGCGCGGCGGGCACGCTCGTCCGTTAGGACGACGGAGCCGAGGTGACCGGGCTTCGCCAGGTCACCTCGTGGGGGTCCCCCCTTTCATGGCGGATGTCCGGTAGGTAGGGAGGGACCGTCCAGTCTGGCCGGGTCAAGCCGGCGGAGCATGGTCCGCACAAGCTGCTAGACTCACTTGAAAAGGTCAAACCCATCGATGTCCATCAAGCTCAGCCCAGGCGCCTGGCCCACCCCCGCCGCTTCCCGGACGGCGGGGTGGGCGCTTGCCATCCTGGGGCCGGCCTCCGTGCTGGTGTTCATGTTCCTGGCCATTCCCCAGGGCTGGGGCGGCGCGCCGGGGTGGTCGGCCTACTTCATGATCCTCCTGGCCTGCGCCTCCGTCGCCTCGTTCATCCGGGGAGCATCGCGGCCGGATGAGCGCCTTGGTTGGCTGCTCCTGGGCCTGTCCCACGGCATCCTCGCCCTCTCCCAGTTCCCTGAGATCTTCGGCTGGGATCAGGCCTGGCTGCCCTTCCAGTGGCTCATGCGCCCCACCGCGGGTCTCCTCATCGGTGCGGGGCTGCTGGGCTGGCCCCTTTCCACCCAGGGTCGGGGCGAGCGGGGCAAACAGGCGCTGGACGGCATCATCTTCGCGGTCGCCCTCTTCTTCATCCTGTGGGCCGTTGCCTGGGGGGACCTGTTCCACCAGTCCCACGGTCCCCTGGCGGGCAAGCTGCTGGACCTCACCTTTCCCGCCATCTACGATCTCCTGGCGGCGACCTGCCTCTACCTCAGCCTGCGCAATCCCGGCAGCCTCCGGGGCCCCCTGGGCTGGGTGACGCTCGGCGTGTTCCTGTCCTTCGGCCAGAGCCTGCTTTGGGGCTACCTCTCCCTGGGGGGCGGGTACCATCCCGGCCACCTGCTGGAAGGCTTCTCCTACCTGATCCCCGTGATGAAGCTGGCGGCGCCCTTCTCCCCCCGCCCGGTTGGGACGGCCCGGCGCGCTTCGGACGTGGAGGACCACAGCATCCTCGGTTCCCTGCTCCCCTACCTGCCCTTCGGCCCGGCCCTGGTCATCGGCATCCACCGGCTCCTCGCCGGTCCCCGGCCCGGGGATGTGCTGCTGGTGTGGCTGGCCATGGTCATGGTGATCCTCCTGCTGGTTCGGCAGTTCGTTTCCGTCCGGGACCTGCATCTGTTTTCCAGGGAGCTGGAGCGCCGGGTCCTGGAACGCACGCGGGACCTGGAAAACAGCCAGGCCGCACTGGTGCGGACCCAGCGGATGAACCTCCTGGCCACCCTGGGCGCGGGACTGGCCCACGATTTCAACAACATGCTCGGGGCCGTCTGCAACTACTCGGAAATGGCGATCATGGAAGCGGAGGAGGGAGGGGCCGACCTTCCCGGCCACCTCGCCAAGATCCATGGCCTGAGCCGGAAGGCCGCGGATCTGGCCTCCCACCTCATGGAATTCGGGAGGAACGCCGAGCGGTCCCCCGAAGCCTTCGATCTGGGGGTGAAGGTGGAAGACCTGGGCCCCATGCTCCGCTCCCTCCTGCCCCGGTCCGTGAGCCTGAGCATCCAGGCGTGGCCCGAGCCCCTGCCCTTCCGGGGCGATGCCCGCCAGTACGAGCAGATCCTGGTGAACCTGGTCTGCAACGCGCGGGATGCCCTTCCAGGGGGCGGCGCCATCCGCATCCACGTGGAACCCGGCCCGGAACCCTCCAGTGAGGCCCCCTGGGGCAGGCTGGTGGTGGCCGACACCGGCAAGGGCATGGCGCCCGAAGTCATGGAGCGGATCTTCGATCCCTTCTACACCACCAAGCCCACTGGGGAGGGCACGGGACTGGGCCTGGCCTCGGTGAAGAGCATCCTGGACGGGTGCGGGGGGCGCATCGCGGTGGAGAGCGAGGTGGGCGCGGGCACCGTCTTCACGCTCCTGTTCCCGCTGGCAGAAATATAATTCTTACATCCGAATGATCTTGACCTCCCCCGGCTGGAAGCTCATGGAGAGGTTGCCGTGGGTGTCGTAGTCGTGCACCTCCCGGGCCAGGCCGTGGCTGGAGAAGAGCTGGAGGCCCTTGCGGGCGGAGTTGCCGGTGGCCTGGCGCAGGGGCTGCAGGTGGACGGTCAGGTACTGGGGGTTGTGCACATCCGTGTTGGCCACCACCACGAACACGCTGTCCTCCTGGACCATCCTGCCGCGCTTGTCGTCATCGTTGAAGCCGAAGGCGATGCCGGGGTCCCGGGGCGAGTTGAAGCCCAGGGGCGTGACGTTGTCCAGGCAGGTGAAGGTCGCCAGGTGGTCCCGGCGCAGCCCGGCCAGCCAGGCCAGCTGGTCCGGAAGCTCCCACCGCCCGGCGTTGAGGTAGTGGAGGGCGTAGCGGTCGAACAGGGCGAGCCGCCCGTAGTAGGGATCCTTGGGGTCCAGCAGGTAGGCTTCGTTGGGGCGGCAGTCCAGGCCGGTGTTCATGGGCTGGAGCTCGAAGACCTCCTGGCCCGAGTTGATGAAGGGGACGCCGTTGGGCATGAACAGATTCATGATCGTGAGCATGCGCGAGAGGTCGCGGCCCCCTTCCCGGGAGGCCAGGCGGGGCGTGTCGTGGGTCTCGCCGCAGGCGTAGACCGGGCACGGCAGGTGCCGGGCGCCGTAGAAGTAGCGGTGGGTGCGGTATTCCAGGACCCGTGGTTCCTGGATGAAGCCGTCGCCCAGGATCATGTTGTACCCCAGTTCCCGTGAACTGGCGGCCCGCTCGATTTCCATCTCCTCGGCGATGAAGCAGAACTGCGGGTCCACCTCCCGGGCGCTCTGGATGATGCGCTCCACCAGTTCCCTGGGCAGGGCGTGGCCCATGTCGATGCGGGCCCCGTCGATGCCGAAGTGCTCCTGGTAGTACGGGATGATGCCCTCAAGCAGTTCCCACAGGGGCTCGTTGCGCACCTTGCCCTGGAAAAGGTTGCTCTTGATCACGTCGAACAGGATGTAGGGCGCGTAGGCGCGGTCCAGAAGGGGGACGGCGGCCACGGGGTGGTCCAGGTACATGCGGAAGAACGTGACATCGTTCCAGGCGGGCTGGGGATCGTTGATCTGGTCCGAGAAGGCGGGGGCCACGGTGAGGCCGAACCACTTCTGGACCGTCTCCATGACCCGCTGGCCGGGGTTGTCCCGGATGAAGGCCAGGAGTTCCTCCCACTTCCCGGGATCGGCGTCCTTGGGATTCTCCATGAAGGAGGCCAGATGGTGGCGCACTTCCGAACTCTGGTAGATGACCGGCAGGAACTCGGCCTTGGGCCGGATCTGGATGCCCAGGCCCGGCACGTAGGGCGGACGGTACTGCCCAAGGGCCTCATGGCGAATCCAGTAGAACCAGTCAGGGTGGTCGATGACCAGCTCGGAGTCCACGGAGTTGGTCCGGGGGATGAGGTCGATCATCACGTGCATGCCCAGGATGTGGCAGGCCTCCACGAAGGCCCGGAACTCGTCCTCCACGCTGAAGCCGGGTCCCGTGATGGGGTCCTTCAGGCCCGGGTCGAGCTTGAAGAAGCTGGAGACGCCGTAGGGAGAGCCCAGCTCGCCCTTCTTGTCGTTGAGGGAGAACTTGGAGATGGGCAGGAGGTAGACGCAGGTCACGCCCATCTTGTGCAGCAGGGAGAGCAGCGCCAGGGACTTGACGAAGGTGCCCGTCTCCTTGAGCCCGTAGAGGTTGTCGTCCTCCAGGTTGCCGGAGCGGTCATGGTCCCAGGCGGTGGAGGTGCGCACCATCATGGAATACACCGTGGAGCGCTTGATCCAGTCGCCGCCCTCCAGGCCGGGTTCCACCGCCTGGTGCCGGCTCAGGGGCTCGCCCCAGCCGGCATCTGCGCCGGGTCCGGCGCCTGTCCCTGCCTTGGGCCGGATGAAGTGCCTGATGGCGTCCCGGTAGAAGCGGTAGGGATTCACCACCAGCTCCCCCCAGGGCGTCTTGCGCAGTTCCTCCCCCTGGTAGTCGAAGCAGTTCCAGAGGTCGGGGACCGTATAGTTGTAGACGTGCCCGGCCGTGGCCTTGACCTGCTCATCCAGGACCGCCAGAAGTTCTTGCAGTTTGCTCATCCCGGGACTCCAGGCGTGGGTCATCTGTTGAGGGACAGGGGGGCACAAGGTCAGTGGCGCCAGTATACCCGTGATTCGTGACGCGGATCCGCCGCCCGGCCCCGCCGAAGGCTGATAGACTCACGCCCATCCCTCGCGCAGGAGCCACCACCATGAAGCGGGCCACCCCCAACACCACCCACCCGACCCCCTCCAACAGCGTGGAAGCATGGATCCTTCAGGTGCAGGCCCAGGGCGGGGAGACCGCCGTGCTCACCTGGCCTGAATTCGAGGCCCTGGGCCGCGCCATGGACGTGGTGGCCGAGAACCGCGAGATCTTCCGGGACCTGGGCGTCCTGGGCTACGTCGGCCCGGTCACGGTGTTCCACGCGGAGTCCTGGTCGGCCAATCCGCTGAAGTTCCGGGATTTCGAATCCAGGATCTAACCTGACTGAGGGGATGATGAGACGCATGCTGACCAGGCGAAGCCCGGTCAACAGGTCTGACCTTCAACGCCCGGCCGCGAAGGCCAGCAGCCGTTGCCCCGCCGCTTCGAGCAGGTCGTCGGTCTTGCAGAAGGCGAAGCGGACCATGAGCGGCGGGTCGGGATTGGTGGTGAAGCTGGACAGCGGCACCGTGGCCACCCCCGCCTTCTTCACCAGGCGGGTGGCGAAGGCCACGTCGTCCTCCCGGGCCAGGGCCGAATAGTCCGCCAGGACGTAATAGGCGCCTTCGGGAGGCGTCAGGCGGAAGCCCGCGCGCCCCAGGGCGCCGCACAGCAGGTCCCGGCGGCGGCGGTAGCCCTCGGCCAGGCCCGCGTAGTAGTCCCTGGGCAGCTCGTCCATGGCCCGGGCCACGGCCTCCTGGAGGGGGGCCGGAGCGCCCACGGTGAGGAAGTCGTGGACCTTGCGGATGGCGGCGGTGAGCTCCCGGGGCGCGATGATCGTCCCGATGCGCCAGCCGGTGATGGCATAGGTCTTGGAGGCGCCGGAGAGGGTGATGGTGCGCTCGGCCATGCCCGGGAGGGTGGCCAGGGGGATGTGCGTGCCCTCGAAGACGATATGTTCGTAGATCTCGTCGGTGATGGCGTAGGCGCCGTGGCGCCGGCAGAGGGCGGCGATGCCGGCCAGTTCCCCGGCCGTGAAGACCTTCCCCGTGGGGTTGTTGGGGGTGTTCAGGATGATGGCCCGGGTGCGGGGGCCGAAGGCCGCCTCGAGGCGGTCCAGGTCCAGGGGCTGGCCGATGGGCAGGGGCACGGTCACCGGGCGCGCGCCGCAGAGCACCGCGTCGGGCCCGTAGTTCTCGTACCACGGCTCGAAGACCACCACCTCCTCCCCGGGGTCGACCAGGGCCAGGAGCACGGCCGCCATGGCCTCCGTCGCCCCGCAGGTGACGGTCACCTCGGTCTCGGGGTCCACCTCCAGCCCGTAGAAGGCGAGCATCTTGCGGGCCAGGGCCTCCCGCAGGCGGCGCGCGCCCCAGGTGATGGCGTACTGGTTCACGTCGGCCCGGATGGCCTCCACCGCGGCCTCCTTGAGCAGGTCCGGAGCCGGGAAGTTGGGGAAGCCCTGGGCCAGGTTGATGGCCCCGTGCTCGTTGGCGAGCCGGGTCATGCCCCGGATGACGGATTCGGTGAAGCCGTGGGTGCGGTGGGCGGTGTGCAGGGGCTGGGTCATCGGGTCACGCCTTCCAGGTATGCTTCCATGGTCAGGATCCGGCCGTCCATCCCCAGTTCCTCGCGGGCTTCGACCAGGGCCGTGGTTTCCCGTTCCATGGTCGCCGGATCGCTCGTGTCCCAGCAAACCTGGATCAGTTCCTGCCGGCCATCCGGGTAGCGGGCCACGAAATCCACCTCCCTGCGGGACCGGGTGAGGTAGTAGGCGATTTCGCAACCCTGGCGGCGGAGATCCAGATAGACCAGATTTTCGAAGCGCTGCCCGAGGTCCTGGCCGCCGATGCGGAAAGCCGCGACCAGGCCAGGGTCGATGGCATAGACCTTTCTGGGTGCGTTTTCCACTTTGCGCGTCGAGGCCTCGTGCAGGGGAACCCCGAAGCTGAGAAAGGCGTCCTCGAAGTAGTCCATGTACTCGAACAGGGAATCCTTCGAAACCTTGCGTCCCTGGCTGCGGAGATCGTTGTGGAGCCTGGTCAGGGAGAGGCTCCGCCCCACGTTCCGCAGGAGGGTGCGGGTGAGGAACCGGGCCAGAGGCAGGTTCGAGATGCCATGGCGTTCGACCACGTCCCTGAAGACGACCACATCCACATAGTCCTGAAGCAGGCGTAGACGCAACGCCGGCTCCAGTCCCTTGACCTCGGGGAAGCCTCCTTCATCCAGATAGGCCACCAGCCGGGGCCGCAGCTGATCCAGGGCCCGCTGACCGTGAGGGGGCCTGGGACCGGGGGCTCCCATCCATTCGCTGAAGCTGTAAGGCCAGACCTCGGTCGCCAGGGACCGCCCGCGCAATTCCGTGGCGATCTCCCGGCTGAGCAGCTTGGCGGAGGATCCCGTCAGGAACAGACGCATGCGCCGGGTGTCATGAAGGCGCCGGACGAGGCGGGACCACTCAGGCAGGGCATGGACTTCATCCAGGCAGACAAAGGTCTGGCGCTCATGGTTTTCCGGCGCCCAGGCATAGAACGCGTCCACCAGCCGGGCCGCCCCTTCCAGGTCCAAAGGCTGCAACCGGTCATCCTCAAAATTCAGGAAGAGGATGCTTTCTTCCGGGACCCCCTCGGCCACGAGTCCCTGCATGGCCTGGATCAGCAGGCAGGTCTTCCCGGTCCGGCGCATTCCGATGGCCACACCGATCCGGTCGGCTGGCGTATCCAGCCGTGTATGCCGCGAAACGAGGTTCCGGCCAAGGCGGGCATGATTCTCTTCCATCAGGGTCGGGATGAGTGAGCTCACCGGTGCTCCTTCAAAAGCGTGGAGATGACGAGAAGTGTCCTTCTCCATAAGGATACTTTAAGTCAAAAGTGTCCTTCTCAAGAAGGATACTTTAAGGCAAAAGTGTCCTTCCCAAAAAGGACACTTTGTAAATCTTGATTCATGATTTATTAATAGCTTATTTCTCTTTTCATAGTAATATTGAACTTCGAAGCTCGATCCAGGAAGGGAAGCACCCCATGGCTTGTTGTTCAGAACCCGGCACCGAAACCAAGGGCGGTGGCGGCTGCTGCGGTGGACAGCGGCCCTTCCCCTGGCTCAGCGCCCTGCGGGACCCGGTCATGCTGGGGCTCTTCTTCCGGCGCTTCTGGCGCGAGCTGCTGCTGGGCCTGCTGTGCGGCGGCGTGACGGGCCTGGCGGCGCTGTTGTTCAGCGATGCCCTGGGGCCCCTGGGCCCGCTGCTGGGCGGTCCCTGGCTCCACTTCCACGCCGGGGCCGTGCTGCCCGCGGCCATCCTCGCGGGCCTGGTGCTGGCCGTGGGCTCCGGGAACGGCGCCAAGGACCGGTTCGCGCTCTCCGGCTGGGCCCTGGCCATCCTCGTGCTCGGCGGCATCGCCAACGGCTTCCTGGAGCTGGGCGAGGCCGGGCATCCCTCGGGCCTGCTGGCGGCCTTCTTCCAGGAGGGCGGCTACGCCTCGGCCCTGGTGCTGGGGCTCCTGGGCCTTCCCGCCTCCTGGCTGGCCTGGGGCGCGGTGGCGCGCGCGAAGAGGCCCCGGACGTGCCATTGACGGGTATACTGGACCGATCCTAAGCCCATCGCTCCACGACCGTCGCCATCCGGCGCGCACCCCTACCCTCGGAGGTCACCCCATGAACCGGAAGAACCTTGTACGCACGACCCTGGGCGCCGCCGCCGCGCTCGTCGCCGCGTCCCTCACCGCCGCCGCCCCCAAAGCCCCCGTGAAGGTCGGCTTCGTCTACGTCGGCCCCGTGGGCAACGCGGGCTGGACCTACCAGCACGACCTGGCCCGCAAGCAGCTCGAGAAGGACTTCAAGGGCAAGGTGACCACGACCTTCGTGGAGAACGTCCCCGAAGGGGCCGATTCCGAGCGCGTCATCCGCGAAATGGCCCGGGGCGGCTGCAAGGTGGTCTTCACCACCTCCTTCGGCTACATGAACCCCACCCTCGCCGTGGCCAAGGCCTTCCCCGGCACCGTGTTCATGCATGCCACCGGCTACAAGACCGCCCCCAACGTGGGTATCTACAACGCCCGCTTCTACGAGTGCCGCTACCTCAACGGCGTGGTGGCCGGCCGGATGACCAAGTCCCACGTGGCCGGCATCGTCGCCGCCTTCCCCATCCCCGAGGTGGTGATGGGCATCAACGCCTTCACCCGGGGCATGCGCAGCGTGGATCCCGCCGCCAAGGTGAAGGTCATCTGGACCAACTCCTGGTTCGATCCCGGCAAGGAGCGCGAGGCGGCCCTCACCCTCATCAGCCAGGGCGCGGACATGCTGACCCACGACACGGATTCCACCGCCGTGATCCAGGCAGCCGAGGAGAAGGGCGTCGGCGCCTTCGGCTACAACTCCGACGAGGCACCGTTCGGCCCCCACGCCCAGCTCACCGGGACCGTGCACCTCTGGGGCGATTTCTATACGAAGACCGTCAAGGCGGTCCTGGCCGGCACCTGGAAGACCGAGAACGTCTGGGGCGGCCTCAACAAGGGCATGGTGGCCCTGGCCCCCTTCGGCCCCTCCGTGCCCAAGGACGTCCAGGCCCAGGTCCTCAAGCTCCGCGACCAGATCAGCGCCGGCAAGCTCCACCCCTTCACCGGCCCCTTCACGGACCAGGACGGCAAGGAGCGGGTCCCCGCGGGCAAGCGCATCTCCGACGAGGATCTGGACAAGATGAACTACTACGTCCCCGGCGTGGACGGTAAAATGCCCAATAGTTGATACAACAGTGGGGGGACCGCGCGAACTTTTTGCGCACTCTCATCGAACGCATGCGTTCGATCCCCACACCCCCACTCCATGCCCCGGCCAAGCCGGGACATGGAGTCCAAGCTAAGGAACTCGGGAATGCGCCTGTTCACCCGCCTCACGGAATCCGGAACCTCGCTGGGCGCCCTCACGGGCGATGGGGGCTTCGTCCCCCTGCCCTGGCCTTCGCTCCTGGAGCTCATCGCGGCGGGGGACGCGGGCCTGGCCCAAGCCCGGGCCATCCTGGCGGCCGGCGAGCGCATCTCCCTGGCGGGGGTGCGCTTCGCCGCCCCCATTCCAAGGCCCTCGCGCAACATCTTCTGCCTGGGCTGGAACTATGCCGAGCACAGCCGGGAGGCAGCGGCCGTGCGGGGCAAGACGGACCAGAAGCTGCCCACCCGGCCCATCTTTTTCACCAAGGCCACCACCTCCGTCCTGGGCCACGAGGCGCCCATCCCCGCCCACGCCGGCATCACCGAGAAGCTGGACTGGGAGGTGGAGCTGGGCGTGGTCCTGGGCAGGGGCGGCGTGAACATCGGCAAGGAGGACGCCCTGGAGCACGTCTTCGGCTATACCATCATCAACGACGTGTCCGCCCGGGATCTCCAGAGCGGCCATGGCGGCCAGTTCTTCAAGGGCAAGAGCCTGGACGGCACCTGCCCCATGGGCCCCTGGGTCGTCACCCGGGACGAGGTGCCCGACCCCCAGGCCCTGCGCCTCACCTGCCGCGTGAACGGCATCCTCAAGCAGGAGGGACGCACCTCCGACATGATCTTCGACCTGGCCACCACCCTGGAGTGGCTCTCCCAGGGCATGACCCTCCTGCCCGGCGACCTCATCGCCACAGGGACCCCCGCGGGCGTGGGCTTCGCCCGCAACCCGCCGGAGTTCCTCCATGCAGGCGACGTCGTGGAATGCGAAGTGGAAGGCATCGGCGTCCTGAGGAACCCGGTGGCCTGAACCTACGACCGTCCCACGGCCTCCAGTTGTTCCAGCCAGGGGCGGCGCTCGTCCTCGGTGACGAAGGAGGCCAGGAGGCTGTTGCGCGCGAGGGTGACGAGGTCGGCGCGGGTCAGGGCCAGGGCGAGGGCCGCCTCCTGGTAGTTCTGAGCCAGGTAGCCGCCGAAGTAGGCCGGGTCGTCGGAGTTGAGCGTGACCCGCAGGCCCGCCTCCAGCATGCGCTTGAGGTTGTGGTCGGCCATGGTGTGGAAGACCCGCAGCTTGACGTTGGACAGGGGGCAGACGGTGAGGGGGATGCCTTCCCGGGCCACGCGGGCGGTGAGCGCGGGGTCGTCCAGGATCCGAACGCCGTGGTCGATGCGCTCGACCTCGAGGAGGTCCAGGGCCTGGGCGATGTAGGCGGCCGGTCCCTCCTCGCCGGCGTGGGCCACGACGTGCAGCCCCAGCTCCCGGCAGCGGGCGAAGACCCGCTGGAAGTCGGAGGGCGGGTGCCCCACCTCCGAGGAATCCAGGCCGATGCCGTGGATGCGGTGGAGGTGGGGCATGGCCTCCTCCAGCGTGGCGAAGGCGTCGGCTTCGGGCAGGTGGCGCAGGAAGGAGAGGATCAGCTTCGAGGAGAGCCCCAGTTCACCGAGGGCTTCCCGGGCCGCGCGCTCCAGGCCATCCAGCACCGTGGTGAACGGGATGCCCCGCGCCGTGTGGGTCTGCGGATCGAAGAAGAGCTCGGCGTGCACCACCCCGTCCGCCGCCGCCCGGCGGAAATAGGCCATCGCCAGGTCGTGGAAGTCCGCCTCGGTGACCAGGGCCGCCGCCCCCGCGTAGTAGAGGTCCAGGAAGGACTGCAGGTCCTCGAAGGCGTAGGCGGCCCGCAGGGCCTCGACGCTGGCGTACGGCAGCGCCACACGGTTGCGCCGGGCCAGCTCGAACATCAGCTCGGGTTCCAGCGTCCCTTCGATGTGGAGGTGCAGCTCCGCCTTGGGGAGGGTGAGGATGAAGGCCATGGGATCCATGGGTCCAATGTTAGTCCTCTCCTGGAGTGCCCAGGCCCCCGGTGTTGTGGCCAAAGGCACAAGCTCCGCATTTTCTGAAAGCTCGGAGTGCGACTCCGGGTTTTCCGATTTTTCCAGGCATGGGGTTCATGGCTGCTTCTGCCCGTCCGCTTCCACCTTCTCCCGCGCCGGCAGGGGCTCCAGCAGCTTGTGGACCCAGTCCGCGGGCTGCTTCTGGACGCCGTCGCCCGGCTTGTTGGCGGGCATGGTGACGCTGCCGTACCAGAGGGTCTTCTCGTCCGCGCGGGACACCACCTTCACCATCACGGTCATCTGGGTGGGGATGGCGTTGTAGGCGGCGGCCTGGGCTCCCACGGGCCCGCCGGGGGCGCCGAAGGTGGTGCCGTCGGCGGCCTGGGCCCGGCCCCCGGCGCGCATGTTGTTGCGCCCCTGCCCGCCATTGGTGGGCGCCACCGTGCGCTGCGGGCCCGAACCCGGCGCCATGGCGACGATGTCCAGCCAAAGGTCGGCCTCCTCGGCCTTGGCGGGGCGGAAGCCCCGGGTCCGGAACTCCTGCAGGACGGCCTCCCGGTACTCCCAGGGGTCCACCACCCGCTGGCCCTCCACCCGCCACACCAGCGGGCGCGGATCCAGGGCCAGGGTCGCGAAGCGGGCCACGGGCGCGCCGGGCTCCACCTCGTATTCGAACTGGGGCCTCACGAGGCAGCCCAGGAGGGTGGCGCCGAGGAGCGTGCTTAGGAGAAGGGTGCGAAGGGTCATGGGGCTTCCTTGACGAGGCTGACCTTCAGCCTAACCCAGGCGCATGCGGGGCCGGTCCAGGAACTCGAGCATCGCCTCGGGGGGCAGCGGCCTGGCGAAGTAGTAGCCCTGGGCCAGATCGCAGCCCAGGTCCCGGAGGATCCGCGCCTGTTCAAGGGTCTCGATGCCTTCGGCGGTGACCTTCATGCGGAAGGAGGCGGCCAGCTGGATGATCGCGCCCACGATGGCGACGTCCTGGGGATCGCTGGCCAGGCCATCCACGAAGGCCTTGTCGATCTTCAGGGTGTCCACCTGGAACTGCTTGAGGTAGGCCAGGGAGGAGTAGCCGGTGCCGAAGTCGTCGATGACCAGGCGCGCCCCGAGCCGGCGGAGGTGCTCCAGCAGCTCGCTGGTGGCCCTGGGTTCCTTCATCATCACGCTCTCGGTGATCTCCAGCTTCAGGTAGGCGGGGTCGAGCCCGGTGACCTTGAGGACCTCGGCCACGCCGGCCACCAGGTCCCGCTGCTGGAACTGGCGCATGGAGACGTTGACGCTGATCTCGAAGGGTTCCCCCCGCAGCTCGGTCCAGGCCTGGACCTGGCGGCAGGCCTCCTGGATCACCCACAGGCCGATGGGGATGATCAGCCCCGTCTCCTCCGCCAGGGGGATGAACTCGCAGGGGGAGATGAGCCCCCGGGTGGGATGGTGCCACCGGATCAGGGCCTCCCAGCCCGTGACCCGCCCATCCACGAAGGAAATGAGAGGCTGGTATACCAGGCGCAGCTGTTCCCGCTCCAGGGCATGGCGCAGGTCCGTCTCCAGGTGGAAGCGGGTGATGGAGCGCACGTCCACGGTCGGATCGTACACCTCCAGCCCGGTCTCCCCGTGGGCCTTGGCCTTGTACATGGCCACCTCGGCGTTGCGGAGGATGTCGGCCGGCTGGTCCAGGGCCGAGACGCTCACCGCCAGGCCCATGGCCATGTTCAGGAAGATCTCCTGGTCATCCAGGATGAAGGGTTTCTCCATGGCCTCCTTGATCCGGTCCGTCACCAGGAAGGCGTCGGCCATCTGGGCCAGTTCCTCGAAGAGCACGGCGAACTCGTCCCCCCCGGCCGGGCCAGGGTATCCGTGCGCCGCATGCAGCGCTTCAGGCGCCCCGCCACGGCCACCAGGAGGAGATCGCCGGTGACGTGGCTGAGGGTGTCGTTGATGACCTTGAACTTGTTGAGGTCCAGGAGGAGGACGGCGATGGGCTTGCTGTTGCGCTCCATGCGCGTGAGGGCCTGCCCCAGGCGGTCGTTGAAGAGCATCCGGTTGGGCAGTTCCGTGAGGAGGTCCTGGAAAAGCTGGGTCTGGAGCATGCGCTGCTCCCGCCGCCGGAGGGTGTTGTTGGAGAAGCTCAGGACCACCCCGCCCCGGGACTCCTCTTCGCCCAGGCTGGCGGGATCCGCGTTCACCATGAGCCAGACCCAGCTGTCGTCATCGCGGAGGATGCCCATCTCCAGGTCCCGGATGGGGCAGCCGTCCTCCAGCACCCGCGGCAGGGGCCAGCCGGATGCCCCGAAGGGCTCGCCGTCCTCCCGCACCGCGGCGGCGAGGGGATTGACCCAGTCGGGCGCCGCCATGTCCTCCCGGCTCTGGCCCAGGATGTGGCGGGCCGCGCCGTTGGCGAAGCGCACCCGCCCTTCGGCGTCCAGCACGAGGATGCCCACGGGCAGAACGTCCAGGAGGTTCCGACGAACCGACTGGTTTTCGAAGGGATCGGGACGAGGCGAGGGCATGGGCTTCCGGGGGGGAGTAAACAGCATAACCGCCCTCCCTTCCTTGTCTCATCAAGAGTTTTTCAAGAAATTTCCGTGGTGAGCATGGCCATGGCCGGCCCCAGTCCGGGGTGGAGGGGATCGAAGGCGGCCAGGCCCTCCGCCTCCCCCACGGAGCGCACCCCGCGCAGGGCGCTCACCAGCGCCACGGCCCCGGCCCGGGCCAGGTCCTCCCAGGTCAGCGGGGCGGCCACCACCAGCCCCGCGTCCAGGAGCACACGGCGCCCGATGCCCGGCAGGGCGCCGTCCTCCACCGGCGGGGTCACGAGCCGCCCGTCCAGGAGCGCCACCAGGGTGCTCCGGCCGCCATCGCTGAGCCTTCCTTCCCGAGTGGCCGCCACCACCTCGTCCAGGCCCCGGGCCCGGGCCTCCCCCTGCAGCCTCAGGTTCTCCAGGTAGCTGAGGGTCTTGAAGCGGGTGAGGGGGCCGGGCCGGCGCACCGTCTCGCGGCTGAGGCCCAGGCGAAGACCGGAGCCCGGTGCGGGTTCCAGGGGGCCGGTCCAGGCCAGGAGGTTGCGGTCCACGGCCAGGAGTCGCAGGACACCGTCGGCGGGCATGGGCAGGCCCGCCGCCACGGCCTCCGCGGGGGGCGGTGCCTCCAGGCCCAGGAAGGCGCAGCCCGCCGCCAGGCGTTCCAGGTGCAGGGGCAGCCAAAGGGGGCGGCCGCCCTGGATGCGCACGGTCTCGAACACCCCCGCCCCGAAGCGCGCGCCGCTCCGGCTCAGGTCCACCCGCGTGTCGGTCAGCAGTTCAAGCATGCCACCAGGCTCCTTCCCTTGTGCACGGTCTCCTCGTACTCGGCGGCGGGGTCGGAATCCCACACCACCGCCCCGCCCACGCCGAAACGCAGGCTGCGGTCCTCCACCCAGGCCGTGCGGATGAGCAGGGCGAAGTCCCCCTGGGCCAGGTCGCTGCGCAGCCAGCCCAGGGTTCCGGTGTACAGGCGCCGGGGCCCGGGTTCCAGGGCCCGGATGAGGGCCATGGCGGCCAGCTTGGGGCAGCCGGTGATGGAACCGCCCGGAAAGAGGGCCGCCAGGAGGGAGGAGAAGCTGAAGCTCGCCGGCAGAGCCCCCGACACCTCCGCCACCAGGTGGTGCACCTGGGCGAAGGATTCCAGGAGGGGGTAGGCGTCCACCCCCACCGAGGGCATCGCGCACATGCGGGCCAGGTCGTTGCGCAGCAGGTCCACGATCATGGCCAGCTCGGCGCGGTCCTTGGGCGAGGCCAGGAGCGCCTGGGCCAGGGCCCGGTCCCGGTCCGGGTCCCCGTGCCGGGGGGCGGTGCCCTTGATGGGGCGGGTGAGGAGCCGTCCCTGGCCCAGGCGCAGGAAGCACTCGGGGCTGGCGGAGAGGAGGGACCACCCCGTCCCGGCCACCAGGGCGGAATAGGGGGCGGGATCCGCCCGGTGCAGGCGCTGGGCGAGCTCGCCCAGGCCGCCCTCCACCGCCCAGGTCTCCTGGCGGGCGAGGTTCACCTGGTAGACGTTGCCCCGGGCGATCTCCTCCCGGACGGCTTCCACCTTGGCCATGTGGGAGGCGGGGGTCTCGGTGCCGCCCACCTTGCGGGCGTGGAAGGGCCCCTGCCCGAGGCAGGCCGGGCCCCCACCCTCGTCCGGCCCTTCCCGCAGGGCCGTGTGGAGCACCCCCCGGACCCGGTCGTAGACCCGCATGCGCCGGTACAGGGTGAGCCCGACCGCGGGGATGGCATCGCCCGCGGCGGGCGCCGGGGGCAGCGCGGGGTCGAGGCCGTAGCCGTGCTCGTAGGTGGCCAGGGCCACCAGGTCGGGCAGGATGGCCGGGGCCTCGCCCCGGCGCTGGAAGCGGAGGGTGCCGGGGGCCAGGTCCTGGAGTTCCAGGATGGGCTCCTCCCCCAGCACCAGCCAGCGCCCCTCCCCGTACAGGAAGGCGAAGGGTGCCCGGGGCAGCGCCGCGAAGAAGGCCGCCTCGTCCAGGAAGCAGGACCGCGCCTGCCAGGTTTCAGAAACGTCCCAGGAGCGCATTGCGGAACAAGTCCACCCCGCCAGGGGTGAGGAAGGAATCGGGGTGGAACTGCACGCCAGCCATGGGGAGCTCCCGGTGCCGCATGCCCATGACCAGGCCTTCGGGGGTGGTCGCGCTGACCTGGAACTCCCCTGGCACCTCCGACACGACCAGGCTATGGTAGCGGCCCGCCCGGAGGGGCTCCGGCAGCCCCTGGAACAGGCCCCGACCGTCGTGGCGAACGTCCCAGGCCTTGCCGTGCACCGGTTCCGGAGCCCGGTCCACCGCTCCTCCGAAGGCGCAGGCCAGCACCTGGTGGCCCAGGCAGATGCCCAGGACCGGGCACCGGCCCGCAAAAGCCCGGGCGGCGGCCAGAGCCAGCGCCGCGTCCTCCGGCCGGCCCGGCCCCGGCGAGAGCACGAGCAGCTCCGGGTCCGCCGCCCGAAGCTCATCAAGGGTCGCCCGGTCCCGCCGCACCACCCGCACCCGGGCGCCGGCCTCCACGAGCCCCTGGGCCACGTTGTAGGTGAAGGAATCCAGGTTGTCCAGGAGGAGCACCCGCTCGAGCATTGCGTTTTCCCAGGGTTTTCCGGTGGCCGCGACGGCGGACCGGGGCTAACATCCTGCCATGGAAGCCATGGTCCTGGAGGCACCCCGGAAGCCGTTGCGCTTGCTTGAGCGGCCCATCCCCCGCCCCGGCCCCGGCGAAATCGGGGTCAGGATCGGCGCCTGCGGCGTCTGCCGCACGGACCTGCACATCCTCGACGGCGAGCTGGACCGCCCCGCCCTGCCCCTGGTGCTGGGCCACGAGATCGTGGGACGGGTGGCGGAGCTCGGACCGGGCGTCACGGCCTTCGACCTCGGCCAGCGGGTGGGGGTCCCCTGGCTGGGCGGGACCTGCATGGCCTGCCCCTGCTGCCGGTCCGGGCGGGAGAACCTCTGCGACGACGCGGTGTTCACGGGCTACGGCCGGGACGGGGGGTTCGCGGAACACACCGTGGCTGACGCCCGCTTCGTCTTCCCGCTGCCCGAACGGGACCGGGACGTGGCGGACGCCCCCCTGCTCTGCGCGGGCCTCATCGGCTTCCGGGCCTACCGCATGGCCGGGGAGGCCCGGCGCCTGGGCCTCTACGGCTTCGGCGCCGCCGCCCACATCATCGCCCAGATGGCCGTGCAGGAAGGCCACGAGGTCTACGCCTTCACCCGCCCCGGCGACACCGCCGCCCAGGCCTTCGCCCGTGCCCTGGGCGCCGTGTGGGCCGGGCCCTCCGACGCCCCGGCCCCGGAACCCCTGGACGCGGCCCTGCTCTTCGCGCCGGTGGGGGGCCTGGTGCCGGCCGCCCTGCGCGCCGTCGCCAAGGGCGGCACCGTAGTGTGCGCCGGCATCCACATGTCCGAAATCCCCGCCTTTCCCTACGCACTGCTCTGGGGCGAGCGGGTGGTGCGCTCCGTGGCCAACCTGACCCGCCAGGACGGTCGGGACTTCTTCGCCCGGGCCGCCCGGCTGGACCTGCGCACCTCGGTGACCCCCTACCCCCTCAGGGAGGCCAACGCAGCCCTTGAGGACCTGCGCTCGGGCCGGCTCCAGGGGGCGGCGGTGCTGGTGCCCAGTCTATAGGAGGAAGAGCTCAGGACTTCTTCTTCCAGGTCTCCGCGGCCCGCTTCTGGCCTTCGGCCACGGCCTCGGGGGACAGCTCCTTCTCCATGCGCTCCACGGCCTGGGCCGAGGCGGCGTCGCCGCCGGCCTTGGCCAGGAGGAACCACACGTAGGCCTCCTGTTCGCTCCTGGCGACCCCGTCGCCGGTGAGGTAGGCCGAGGCCAGGAGGGCCTGGGCCTGGGCCAGGCCCTGGTCGGCGGCCTTGCGATACCACTGCACGGCCTCCGCGCCGTCCTTCCGGACGCCGTTGCCCTGGGCCAGGAGCGCCCCCAGGTGGCACTGGGCGTCGGCATTGCCCTGCTCGGCGGCCTTGCGGGTCCACTTCAGGGCCTCGGCCAGATCCTTGGCCATCCCCTCGCCCCGCTCCGCCATCCAGCCGAGTCCGGCCTGGGCGGCGGCGTTGCCGTGCTCGGAGGCCAGGCGGAGCCATTTCACGGCCTGGGGCAGATCCTTGGGGGTGCCGTTCCCGGTGGCGCACAGGATGCCCAGCTGACCTTCAGCGAGGGCCTCGCCCTTCTCGGCGGCCTTGCGGTACCACTGGGCGGCCTGGGCGGGGTCCGCCGCCACGCCCTCGCCGGTCTCGTACATCCAGCCCAGGAGGGCCTGGGCGCCGGTGACGCCCTGGGCGGCGGCCTTGCCCAGCAGGGCCACGGCCTGGGCGGGATCCTTGGCGGTGCCCTCGCCCCGGGCGCAGAACCAGCCCGCGAGGTACTGGGCGTTGGGGTCGCCCTGGTCCGCGGCCAGCCGGTAGAACTTCAGGGCCTCCCCGGCATCCCGGGTCACGCCCTCGCCCTTGTCCAGCATCACCGCGAGGTTGTACTGGGCCAGGGCGCTGCCCTTGAGGGCGGCCATGCGGTAGAAGCGGGCGGCCTGCGCAGGATCCTTCTTCATGGCCTCGCCCTGGGCGCACATCCAGGCCATCTGCACCTGGGCCTTCACCACGCCCTGCTCCGCCGCCAGGCGGTACCACCGCGCGGCCTCGGCCATGTTGCGGGGCACCCCGTCCCCCCGGGCGAACATCTCCGCCAGGGCCACCTGGGCCTGGGCGAGGCCCCGGTCGGCCAGGGGCTGCCACAGGGCGAGCGCGGCGGCGTAGTCCTGGCGCTGGAAGGCCTCCTGGCCCTTCTTCAGATCCTGGGGTTCCCGGTTGCAGGCCAACGCGAAGGCCAAGGCCAGGACCGGGGCCAGGAACACGGTCGGTGCGTTGCGGGGGAACGGCATGGCTACTCCGGAGGCTTCACAGGGGCTTTTCCCTATGCTGACATAACCCTGGTCAGAAGGGGATGGCGTAGGCGAACTTGGCGAACCACCCCCGCTGCACCATGCGCTCGGGGTCCACGCCGTTGGCCGGATCCCGGCGGCGCTGGCCGGACCAGCCCAGGTAGGCGTTGGTGAAGGCGTTGGGCTGCCAGCCCACGAAGACCTTCAGGAACTTGTCCACGCTGACCTCCTCGAAGCCGTCGTAGCGCACCGCGAAGGCCTGGCTCTTCACGTAGAAGAAGGCCGGAAGGGACCAGGTGAAGGTGGACACCGCCTCCCGCGCCCGGGTCAGGCGCAGTCCCGTGCCCTCCTGGTCCTCGTCGGTCTCCTGGAGGCTCAGGCCGTAGGCCAGGGAACCCGCGTTGCCGTTGGAGCCCAGGCCCAGGGACCGGTTGCGGGCGGGGACCCCCAGGTCCAGGTCGATGGTGCGCCCCTGGTAGGCCCAGGCGTACACCTGGGCCCAGGCCAGCCGGTGCCAGGAGGCGAAGAGGTTGAGCCCCCGGCTGGCGACGGAGGTGACCTCGTCGTCGGCCCGGGTGCGCCCGGCCACGTCCCAGCTCACCCTCAGGCTCCAGCGGCCCGGGGTCTCCATGTACCAGTCCATTCCCCCCAGCCGGTCCATGGGGTGGCCGTCCCACCAGTGCAGGTCATAGGCCCGCAGGGTCAGGTTCACGTAGGAGAGGGGGCCCTCGTTCCAGCGCTCCTGCCACCCCAGGCCGACATTCTCGCGCCGGTAGCCCTGGAGGTCGGTGAAGCCCGAGACCAGGACGAGGCCCGGGCTCGTGCCCTGGCTGACGGCCCAGGCATACCAGTTCCGAGTGTTCCAGTCCAGCTCCAGGGAGGTGGCGCTGCCCCGGAGTTCCTGGGTGGTGCCGTCGGGCTGGGGCAGGTGGGCGAGGCTCTGCACGCCGCTGGCGACCAGCTTGAATTCGCGGCCCAGGTACTGGGTCAGGTAGAGGCCGCCGCTCTGCCCCCCGGCCAGGGCCGGGCCGCCCAGGACCAGCTTGTCCGTGCCCACCACCGACAGGCCCGAGCCCATGCCGTCCAGGCGGAACCGCCCGGCCGCGGCGGTATCCCGGGAGGGCAGGTTGTCCTCCCCGGCCGGACCGCCGTTGGCGGAGAAGGAATCCACCATGGCCCCGCCCTGCTCGTCCTTGGCGTCCAGGACGGTCCAGCTGGCCCAGTCGTTGGTGCCGGAAGCCTTGACCCCGTAGAGGGGGTCCAGGATGCCCCGGCTGTAGAACTGCCGCTGGGCGCCCTGGATGCCGAGCAGCTCCATGCCCTCCAGGAAGAAGGGGCGCTTCTCGGGGTAGTACACGTTGAAGCGGCTGTTCACCTGGAGCGGGTCGATGTCCTGGTCGACGTTGTTGAAGTCGGGCCGGTAGGTGCCCTCCAGGGTCACGGAGGGGCTGGCATAGCGCAGGTCGAAGCCCACCTCCCGGGTGGTGGCCGGGGGCGCGCCGGCGTCCAGGCTGGTGGCCTGGCTCCGCTCGGCGGTGATGAAGGGCACCACCAGAAAGGGGGAACCGGCCTTGGCCACCGGGGCCCCCGAGACCTGGGCCGCCTGGCAGACGCCGCACTGCACGTCGTTGCTCATGGGGGGCCAGGCGATGCCGAAGCGGCGCTCCCGGGGCATGATGCGGATGATGCGCACGCCCCAGTCCCCCGGGGTCCGCCGCAGGCTGCTGTAGGGCACCCGGAACTTCACCAGGTAGCCCCGGGCCGTGCGCAGTCCCACGGAATCCCACAGGCAGTCGTAGGAGTAGTCTTCGGAGGTGTCGGTGACGAGCCCGTCCATCTGGCCCCCGTTGGGCGTCACCAGGAGCCGGATGAGGCTGTGGCCCTTGCCCGTGGGGTCCAGGTCCAGGCCCACGAAGTCGGTGTCCCCGAACTCGTCGCGCTTGTGGCGGAACGCGTGGATCCGCGCGGGCTCGGGATCGAAGGCCTCCACCGCCACGTAGAGGGCGTCGGGCCCCCAGGCGAAGTGCGCCACCGTGGGCCAGCGGTTGAGGCCCTTGTCGTTGGGCATCCACATGCCGAAGTCGGTGACGGCCAGGGCGCCGCGCCACGTGGAGAGATCCTCGTCGTGGGCCATGGAGGGCGCGGCGGCCAGGGTGGGGAAGGCCAGATGGGGCGGGTGCGGCGCCTGGGAGGCGACGAGCAGGCTGGTGGCAAGGATCAGGTACAGGGCAAAGCGCATGCGGGGCTTTCAGGCGAGGCGATGCCGAGGCTACGCGGCAACCGTCCCCAGGTTCAGTGGCGACGCGTAAGTATAGCCGCGGACCGCAGTTCTTTAATGACGGAGGGGAGGGCCACGGGCCGGCCGGAACGATCGTCTTGAATGGAATCGATCAAGTTGATGGTGGGTCCGGGAGCGGGGGTTCTTGAAAGCCGGGCAGGTATCCGGAGGCATGGACTTTGCTGTGGGAACCTGCGGCCCAGGCCGGTTTAGAACCCATTCATTCAATTCCTTTTGGAGACCTTCCATGGAGCAGAAAGCCCAAAACCCCCGCACCCGGGTCGAACGGCGGGCCGAACCACCCACCTACCGCCAGCAGGTCACCCGTGCCGTGGATCCGGCCACCTTCGAGATGATCGGCGCCGTGCCCCAGACGTCCGAGGCCCTGGTGCCGACCTTCGTGGAGCGGGCCCGCCTGGCCGCCGAAGCCTGGGGCAAGGGCTCCTGGGAGGAGCGGGGCCGGGCCCTCGTCAAGCTCCGCAACCTCGTCGGCAAGCGCTCCGCGGAGATCGCCCAGCTCATCTCCCGGAGCATGGGCAAGCCCGTCCTGGAGGCCCTCACCTACGACGTGGCCATGGTCCTGGAGGATCTCGCCGACTACATCAACCACGCCGAGCAGTACCTGGCCGACGAGAAGGTGGCCCTGCCCCCGCACATGGAAAAGCGCAAGCAGGCCCTCATCCGCTACACCCCCCGGGGTGTCGTGTGCGTGATCTCCCCCTGGAACTTCCCCTTCGAGCTGGCCATGTCGCCGGCCATCGCGGCCCTGGCCGCGGGCAACGCGGTGATCCTCAAGCCGACCTCCGCGGCGCCCATGGTGGGCGACCTCATCGAGCGGCTCTTCAACGAGGCCTTCCAGGACTGGCCGGGCCTGGCCCAGGTGGTCCACGGGCCGGGCCGGCTCGGCTCCGTGGTGGCCACGGCCGAGGGCGTGGATTTCGTGGTGTTCACCGGCTCCACCGCCGTGGGCCGGAAGCTCCAGCAGGACCTGGCCCCCCTGCTCCGCCCCAGCCTCCTGGAGCTGGGCGGCTGCGACCCCATGATCGTGTGCGCCGATGCCAACCTTGAGCGAGCAGCCAACGGTGCGGTGTACGGGCGCTTCAGCAACAACGGCCAGGTGTGCGCGGCCGTCAAGCGCGTCTACTGCCACGAATCCGTCTACCGGAGCTTCACCGAGAAGGTCATCGCCAAGGTCAACCAGCTGAAGGTGGGGCCCGGCTCGGACCCCACCTCGGACGTGGGTCCCCTGGCGAACGACCGCGCCATCACCACCCTCCGGGCCCTCCTCCACGACGCCCTGGACAAGGGCGCCAAGCTGGTGGCCGGAGGCTTCCCGGCCATTTCGGCGGGCTGGTACTGGCAGCCCACGGTGATCACCAACGTGGACCACTCCATGCGGATCATGAAGGAGGAGACCTTCGGCCCCATCCTGCCCATCTGCTCCGTGAAGGATGACGAGGAAGCCATCGAACTGGCCAACGACAACGAATACGGGCTGGACGCCTACGTCTTCACCAACGACACCCGCCGGGCCCACAAGCTCGCCAACCGCCTCAAGGCCGGTTCGGTCGACATCAACGAGGTGGTGGTCAACTACGTCATCCGGGACATCCCCTTCGGGGGCGTCAAGCAGTCCGGGAACAACCGCTACCACGGGAAGATCGGCCTGCGCCTGTTCACGGAATACAAGGGCATGGTCCTCGATGACGGCTCCCAGGACACCGAACCGGAGTGGTTCCCCTACACGGAAGCCAAGCTGGCGCACGCCCAGGAGGCCTGCCTGAAGCATTGACCGCCCAGGTGGCGGCCCCTCAGTCGTGTCAAACTGGAGGATTGAGGGAGCAGCATGGCGCAGAAGGGCGTGTTGATCATTGCCGTGGAACCGGAGAGCCTGGCCTGGGAGGCCGGCCTCCGGGCCGGGGATACCCTCCTGGAAATCAACGACGAGCCGGTGCTGGACCAGCTGAGCTACCAGTTCCTCATCAGCCAGCGGGACGCGACCCGCCTCGCCTTCCAGCGCCCGGACCGCAGCCGTGCCGTCGCCACCGTGGACAACGGCGGCGACGGCATCGGCCTGGACCTGGCCCAGGACCAGGTGAAGGTCTGCAAGCAGAACTGCATCTTCTGCTTCGTCCTGCAGATGCCCAAGGGCTACCGGAAGTCCCTGTACCTCAAGGACGAGGATATCCGCCTGTCCTTCCTCTACGGGCACTTCAGCACCCTCTCCTCCAGCGACGGGGCCGAGCTGGACCGCATCGTGCGGGAGAAGCTCTCCCCCATCCACGTGAGCGTCCACGCCACGGACCCCGAGGTGCGGGCCCGGGTGGTGGGCAATCCCCGGGAAGGCCACATCCTGCGCAAGCTCGACCACCTGCTGGAGGGCGGCGTGGACGTCCATACCCAGGCGGTGCTGGTGCCGGGCATCAACGACGGCGAGGTCTGGGCGAAGACGGTGCGCGAGCTGTGGGAGCGCCGGGCCTTCCAGACGGAGGGGCCCTGGGCGGGCAAGGGCGGGGTGCTGTCCCTGTCCTGCGTCCCCGTGGGACTCACCTCCCACCGGGAGGGCCAGCCCACCATCCCCGACGTGGACCCCGCCTTCGCCGCGGCCTGGGCGAAGCGCTGGAGCCCCGAAGTCCGGAAGTACACCGAGGCCAACCACGGCGAACCCTGGCTCCTGCTGGCCGACGAGTGGTTCACCCGGGCCGGCCTGCCGGTGCCCGGACGGCACTTCTACTCCCAGTCCTGGTCCCAGCTGGAGAACGGCGTGGGCCTGGTGCGCAAGTTCCTCGACCACAGCCGCCACTTCCTGGGCACCCCCAAGGCTGTGCACTTCGCGGGCCGCAAGGTACTGGTCCTTACCGGCTCCAGCTTCGCCCCCGTCCTCAACCGCACCCTGGCCCAGGTGAATAGGCGCTTCGACAGCAGCCTGCGGGCCGTGGCCGCCGCCAACACCTCCTTCGGCACCAGCGTCACCGTCGCGGGCCTCCTCTGCGGCCGCGACCTCGCCTACGCCGCCCACGCGGACCGCGACGCCCACGGGGGCGATCCCCGCTGGGTGGACGCCGTGGTGGTGCCCAGCGCCTCCCTGCGGGTCCATACCGGCCCCACCGACCAGTACGTCCTCCCGGGCGGGGAACCCACCCCCGCCAACCAGTTCCTGGACGACATGACCCTGGCCGAACTGGAAAAGGAGGTGGGCGTGCCGGTGGTGCCCGGGGGCGCCAACCTGTCCCAGCTGCTGGACCACCTGCGCGCCAGCGACACCTTCCACAAAGAAGGCATGAACCTGCCCCAGGGTGCCTACAACCCCTGAGCAAGAAAACGGGCCGCATCGCTGCGGCCCGTTGGCGTGGTCCCTGAAGCAGATCAGGAGGGATTGCGCTTCTTCACCGCGGCCACGATCTTCACATCGCCGCCGTCCAGGCCGGTGCCCACGAACTCGGGGCGCAGCATGGTCTCGCGCTTGGCGCGGTCGGAGGCGACCTTGACCTGGTCGAGGACGTTGACGGCGTACTGGTAGGCCTGCTCCTCGTCCACCCGCAGGAAGACCTTCCGCATGCCCGAAGGCTGCAGCTGGACCACGGGGCAGAGCTTGTCGGCCAGATCCTTCAGCTCGATCTTGTCGTTCTGGAGCATCAGGTCGCCGTTCTGGTCGATGGTGATGACCAGGGGGGGATTCTTGGGATCGGGAGGGGTGGGCTTGTCCACCTTCACGACCTGGGGCACCACGACGGGCAGGGCCTTGGAGAGGCCGGGCACCATCACGATGAACACGATCAGCAGCACCAGCACGATGTCGATGAGCGGGGTGACGTTGATGTCGTTTTTGACTTTGCCTTTAGAGCCGCCGGCATCCATTATTTACCTCCCCCCGTGCTCTTGTCTTCACTGGTGACGATGGAGGCCTCGTCGGCCCCGCCCTCGCGGCAGATCTGGAAGAGCTCGTCCACGTGCTTGAACGGAATGTCGGCGTCGGCCTTGATGAAGACGCGACGGTCGCTCAGGTACTGCATCGAGTTCTTGATGTAGCCGATGAGCTGGGCCTTCTTGGCGTCATCCTTGTAGGTGAACGTCAGGGCGTTGCCCCGGGCGTCCTTGGCGTCCTTGTCGTCGACCATGATCGGGGCGGGTCCGTCGATGACCCCCTTGGCGTCCCGGTGCGCGGGAAGGATCAGGGTGAGGTACTTGGCGCCTGCCTGTGTTTCGGGTTTCATGCTGTGCTTGGAGAGCGGGAGCCGCACAGCGTTGTTCACGGCGGGCGTGATCACGATGAAGATGATCAGCAGCACCAGAACGATATCCACAAGTGGGGTTACGTTGATATCCGCTTTAACCCCAGACTTGCCACCACTACCTGCATCCATGGTGAACTCCTGGATTGGCCCGGGGGAACCCTTGCGGGAGCCCCCCCGGAACCGGGGTTGAAAAGCTTAGGCCTGCTGGCTCTCGCGGCGGATGAACTCGTCGATCATCTGGGAAGCGGCGTTGTTGATGTTGGTGACCATCTTGTCCTGCTGCGCGGTGTAGAGGTTGTAGATCCAGGCGGCGGGAATGGCGGCGATCAGACCGAGGGCGGTGGTGCCGAGAGCCTCGCCGATGGAACCGGCCAGGGCGTTGATGTCGCCGGCGCCCTTGGTCTTCAGGTCGGAGAAGACCTTGATGATGCCGACGACGGTGCCGAGCAGGCCGATGAAGGGGGCCAGGGCGCCGATGGTGGCCAGGGCCAGCATGCCCTTCTTGAGCAGGTCCGTCACTTCGGCGGTGCCGCGGACGATGGCGCGCTCAACGGGCTGGATCACGTCGTGGTCGGCCTTGAGGGCCTTGAGCTGCTTCTCGTACTGGAAGATGTCCAGGCCGTGCTTGAGCACCAGGGCGATGTGGCTCTTGTTGTGGGTGGTGGCGGCGCGCTTGGCGGCCTCGAAATCACCGCGGCGGAGCGTGTCCATGAAGAGCTTGAGGAACTTGCGGGAGGCCGCGTTGGACTGGGTGTAGACGATGGCCCGCTCGATGGCCGTGTAGATGGTGAGCAGGATCAGGATGATCAGGATGGCGATGACGACCTTGTTGAAGGGCGAAGCGGCTTCCCAGATCTGCTTGGGACCGAAAGCGTTTTCGGCGGCATCGGCAAGGGCGAGGACGAACGGAGAGGCAAGCAGGCTCATTTGGATTCCTTATGGGATGAGGTGGCTTGAGAGGGGGCCTCGTTTGAGGCGGAAGGGGGCGGTACTGATTTCTGGGTTACGGGATCCAACGTGGGCGCGGGGGCCTGGGATGCTGCGGGGACTGCTGCTGCCGGTGTGGCCTGCTCCGCTCCGCCGCCGAGTATCACGAGCGCGAGGGCGAGGAGGAGGGCGAAACCTGCGCCGAACAGTGCGGGACGGGTGAGCGTGCCCACGGGCTTAGCGCAGATGGAAGGGCATGGTCAGCTTGAACCGTGCCGTCTGGGGAACACCATTGAGAAGGGCGGGCTCGAACTTCCACTTCATGGCGTATTCCTCGGCGCACACCCGAAGCTGGGCCGGGCCTTCCACCGCGTGGGCGGAGGTGGGGATGCCGTCGGGTCCGACGATGATCTCCACGACCACCGTGCCCTGGATGCGGGCGATCTTGGCGAGGGGGGGATACTGGGGCGGGGGGGGCTGGAACTTGACCTTCATCTGGTCCCAGGCGAAGTCCACCACGTGGGCCGTGCCCGAACCGGCCACGGAGATGCCCGTGGCGGGACCGGCCGCGCCGGAGACGCCGCCGCCCGGAACGCCGCCCGAGGACTGCTGGGCCGAGGCGTAGCGCATGGTCAGGTCCTCCTTGGGCAGCTCGCGGGGAGCCACCTCGGGCACGGTGTCCTGGTTGGGGTTGATGGGCGGGGGCGGCGGCGCGTCGCGCTGCTGGATCTTGGGGGCCGGGGCCGCGGGCGCCGCGGGCGCCGGGGGGGGCGGGGGCGGCGGGGGCGGCGGCGCATCCGCCTGCTCCGTGAGATCGACGCCCATGGTCTTGATGACCTTCTTGCCGGCGTCCGTATGCGTGGCCAGCAGGTACCCGAAGGCGCCGAAGGCGGCGTAGGACACGATGGTCAGCGGGATGGAGATCAACGGGTTCGCGCCATGCACGGCCCTGTTCCCCTGGGACAGGCTCGAACGGTACACAAGGTCCTCGAGGGACTCCTTGGACTGCGCGTTGGGCGGCGGGTTGGTCTTGGGGTCTTGGCTCATGCGACTCCCGAAAAGTGGCTGGATTGAGGAAAAAAATTGGAGCCGGATCCGCGTGTTCTGCGGAATCGGCTCGAAACCAAACAATTGAATGATCTTGGGGGGTGACCCAGCGGTTAAGATTACAAGCACGCCGATTTGCGTCAAGGTCTGAAATCCGCGAGGGCAGGGGATTCCGGACGTTGGCCAAACTTTTTCCATCCTCGTGACACGCGCCCCGAAACCCGGGGGATTCCGTGATAATCACGTGACAATTCCCCGAGGTTTGTCACAACAATGTCATCCGCATTCACTCCATTTATTCATGAATCATCCAGCACGCTCGCCAGGGCCGGTCGCTTCGAAACCGCGCGCGGCGCCGTCCTCACGCCGGCCTTCATGCCCGTGGGCACCCAGGGCACCGTGAAGGGCATCACGCCCGCGCAGCTCGCGGAGATCGGCCCGCAGGTGATCCTGGGCAACACCTACCACCTGGGCCTGAGGCCCGGTGATGAGTTGATAAGGGACCTTGGCGGGCTGCACAGCTTCATGGGGTGGCACGGCCCGATCCTCACGGACTCCGGCGGCTTCCAGGTGTTCTCGCTGGCCTCCCTGCGCAAGATCAAGGAGGAGGGCGTGTCCTTCCAGAGCCATATCGACGGCTCCAGCCATTTCCTGTCGCCCGAGCGCAGCATGGAGATCCAGCGCAACCTCGGCTCGGACATCGTCATGCCCCTGGACGAGTGCCCACCCGCGCGCCTGGACCGCCCCGCCCTGGCAACCTCCATGGCCCGCACCACCCGGTGGCTCAAGCGCTGCCGCGCCTTTCCCCTGGACCCCCACCAGGGCCTGTTCGCCATCAACCAGGGCGGCGTCCACCTGGACCTGCGCACCCGCCACCTGGACGAACTCCTGGAGATCGACAGCCTGGCGCCCTTCCAGGGCTTCGCGGTGGGAGGCCTCAGCGTGGGCGAACCCAAGGAGCAGATGAACGAACTCCTCGCCGCCTTCGTGCGCCTCCTGCCCGCCGACCGCCCCCGCTACCTCATGGGCGTGGGCACGCCCGAGGACCTGCTCTTCGGCATCGAGCACGGCGTGGACCTCTTCGACTGCGTCCTGCCCACCCGGGAAGCCCGCCATGGCACCCTCCTCACCTCCCGGGGCCGTGTAAAGATCAAGAATGCCCGCCACAGGACCTCGGCCCAGCCCCTGGATCCGGAATGCAACTGCTATACGTGCAGGACTTTTACCCGCGCCTACCTGCACCACCTGTTCCGGGCCGGGGAGATGCTGGCATCAACCCTCAACAGTATCCACAACCTGAGCTACACTGTTGGGCTGACCCGAGCTGCGCGGCGGGCTCTCCTGGAGGACCGGTTTCCGGAGTTCGCCAGCCGCACGAGAGACCATTGGAACAACGAGGAGCCTTAGAATGAATTTTGCGCTTATCCAGCAGGCCCAGGCGGGCTCGCCTTTCGGTCCGGTCATCCTCTTCGGAGGCATGGCCCTGCTCTTCTACTTCCTGCTCATCCGTCCCCAGAGCAAAGCCCGCAAGCAGATGGAGGAACGGCTCTCCAAGCTGAAGGCGGGGGACGAGGTGCTGCTGACGTCGGGATTCTACGCGACCATCGACCGGGTGGAGGACAAGAACATCTATCTGAAGCTGGGCAGCTCCATCGTCAAGGCGCGCCGCTCGGCGGTGGCGGCTTTGGCTGCCGAACCTGCACCCGAGCAGAACTGATTAGCCTTTCGTTTTTTCGCCGGGGGCGGGAGCTGGTTGCCCGCCCCCAACTCAAGGGAGCCCCTTCGTGACCAAACGGAGCCTCTGGCGCCTGATCTTCGTTTCCCTGATCTGTGCGGCCTGCGCGTACTTTTTCGTCCCCCTCTCCAAGGTCCGTCTGGGCCTGGACCTCAAGGGCGGGGTTCACTTCGAACTGGAAGTCCAGGGCAACGAGGCCCTCGATGCCGACCTGAGGGATACCCGGGACCGCCTCCTGGACCGACTCAAGGAAAAGGGCTTCAACGAGGCCGTCGTTCGGGTGGAAGGCCAGACGGTCAAGGCCGAGGGCGTGACCTCCGACCGGCAGCCCGAAGTCCAGAAGCTCCTCCAGGCCTTCTCCGGGTATGACGCGGACTTCAAGGACACCTCCTTCGTCCTCAGGCAGAAGGCCTTCTACCAGAAGAGCCTCAAGGACGACGCCAACAAGCGCGCCCTGCAGATCATCGAGAACCGCATCAACCAGTTCGGCGTGGCCGAGCCCGAGATCACCCCCACGGGCACCGAAGGCAACCGCATCGTCGTGGAGCTCCCCGGCGTGGGCGACGCCGAGCGCGAGCGCATCAAGGGCCTCCTCACCACCCCGGGACGGCTCGAGCAGCGCCTGGTGGCCAAGCAGGATCCCACCCAGGGCATGGGCTGGCCCACCCGGGAGGCGGCTCTCGCCCGTTTCGGCGGCCAGGTGCCCCCCGGCACCGAGCTGCTGCCCCTGCCCCTCAGCGAGCGGGAAGCGCGGCATGAGGGCAAGACCCTGGCCACCCAGAAGGACCAGCCCGAGCAGATCCACAGCTGGGTCCTGGTGGAGGAGAAGGTCTACGTGGACGGGGCCGACATCACCAAGGCCAACCCCGACGTGAACCCGCAGACCGACAACTACGAGATCAGCTACATCCTGAACAAGAAGGGCGCCGACGACTTCTACAACCTCTCGGGCATCGCCTCCGAGGAGAACCGCCGCATCGCCGTGGTGCTGGACCGCAAGATCGTCAGCGTCCTGTGGTGCAAGGAGAAGATCCCCGGCGGCGCGGTGCGCATCACCGGCCAGTTCACCAAGGACGAGGCCGAAGACTTCGCCCTCAAGCTCAAGAGCGGCGCCATGCGCGCCAGCATGAAGTTCCTCGAGGAGCGGGCCATGGGTCCGAGCCTGGGCGCCGACTCCATCCACGCGGGCGTCAGGGGCGCCCTCATCGGGTTTCTCACCATCATCACCTTCATGGTCTTCTACTACCGCTGGTCGGGCGTGAACGCCATCGTGGCCCTCACCGTCAACCTCATCGTCATGCTGGGCCTCATGGGGTCCTTCCATGCGGTCATCACGCTCCCCGGCATCGCCGGCTTCGCCCTCACCATCGGCATGGCCGTTGACGCCAACATCCTGATCTTCGAAAGAATACGCGAGGAGATGGACCACGGGAAATCGGTGGCGGGGGCGATCCAGGCGGGCTTCGACAAGGTCTTCTGGACCATCGTGGACAGCCACGTCACGCAGCTCGTGGCCGCCATCCTGCTCTTCATCTTCGGCACGGGGCCCGTGAAGGGGTTCGCCGTCACGCTCACGGTGGGCGTCTCGGCCTCGCTCTTCACCAGCATCTACATCAGCCGGTTCATCTACGACTGGATCCTGGAACGCCACCCCGGCGCCCGGACCCTCTCCATCTAACGGGCCCGAACCGATGAGAATCTTCCACAACCTCCCCCACATCGATTTCATGAAGTACAAGGCCATCGCCCTGGCCATCTCCTGGGGCATGATCCTGGCATGCTTCCTTTGGATCCACCCCTGGAAGGGCGCCGACGCCCACGTGAAGCTGGGCATGCAGTTCACCGGCGGCATCGACATGATGGTGGCCTTCAAGGGCGTCGTGCACCAGGAGGACGTGCGCAACAGCCTCTACCAGGGCGGCGTGCAGGATGCCGCCGTGGTGGCCTACGAGGACAAGCCCGGCATCACCATGTTCTCCATCAAGGTCAAGGCCCGCAAGGGCCAGGACGAGAAGGACTCCAGCTCCCAGATCAAGCAGATCACGGACGCCCTCAAGCACATGGACGCCGCGGCCGCCAGCGACCACCGCTTCGACCTGAACACCGAGAGCGTGGGCGTGATCGTGGAAGCCTGGATCAAGGCCAACCCGCTCAAGATCGCGGGGGACGAGACCGCCCTGCGCATGGCCTACGAGCCCTGGGTGGACAAGGTCATCAAGGCCCGGGAGAAGGCCAGCCCCATGTCGGACTACAGCCAGCTCCCGGCCGACCTGCCCGCGCCGCTCAAGGCGAGCCTGGTGCAGGACTACCGCCTGGGCAGCCTCACCATCCTGAAGAACGAGAGCTTCTCGCCCTCCATCTCGGGCGAGTGGACCCTCAAGACCCTCAGCGCGGTCTTCTGGGCCATCGTGGCCATCCTCCTCTACGTCATCTTCCGGTTCACGGTGAGCTTCTCCGTGGGCGGCATCGTGGCCCTCATCCACGACGTCCTCATGGCCCTGGGCCTGTTCGTGCTGTTCGGGTTCGAGTTCTCGGTGCCCGTGGTGGCCAGCTTCCTGATCCTCATCGGCTACTCCATGGCCGACACCATCGTGGTCTTCGACCGCATCCGCGAGAACAGCCACAAGCCCGAGTACCGCCGCGTCGACATCGTCAAGCTCGTGAACGACTCCATCAACCAGACCCTGAGCCGGACCATCCTCACGTCCATGTCCGTGCTCTTCGTGGCCCTGTGCCTGTTCATCTGGGGCGGCCACGCCCTGCGCGACCTGGCCTTCCCCCTGGTCGTGGGCGTCATCACCGGCACCTACAGCTCGATCTTCATCGCCAGCCCGGTCGTCGTCTACTGGGACCACACCTTCGGCGGCAAGGACAAACTCAAACAACACGCCTAGATCTCGATAGGTCCGGGTTCCTCCACTTCGCCCCGTTCCTCCGCCGGCAAAGCCGGCGTCGGTAAAGAGGGGCCGTTGGGGAGCGTAGCTTACGTGTTGGCACGCCTCGGCTCCGCTGGAGGCTGGGGCGAAGTGGGCACTCCTTCCCTCCGGAACGGCCTACGGAACGGAAGTCGCGCTTCGAGTTGAGTTCATGGATAAGCAGGCGCGCCGACGTTGCTCAGGTGCTTGACACCAATCAACGTCGGCGCGCCGACCCCTTCAGGGCGACCCCTCGCAGCGGGACTTCCGTCCCCTAGGCCTTCCATGAGGGCCTGGCTGCTCATCCCGCCCCAGTGCCCAGCGGAGCTGAGGCGTGCCAACACTTAGGCTACGCTCCCCAACGGCCCCTCTTTACCGGAGCCGGCTTGGCCGGCGGAGGAACGGGGCGATGGATGGGACCTGTAACGATCAGGCTAGGCTTCGTCCTCGGCCCGCTTGACCAGCCTGGGCGCCGGGGACGCGACGGCGGGCTGGGTGTTGAGGCCCTTCCAGACGTACCTTGTGCCGCGCTTCTGGCCCTGCTTGAGGATGGCGCCTTCCTCTTCAAGCTCCGAGAAGAAGCGGCGGAGGGTGGCGGGGGCCCAGTCGCAGGCCTTCAGGCCCAGCTCCTCCTGGGCCTGGAAGCTGCTGAGGGCTCCCTGGACCTGCAGGGCCTTGACCAGCTGGGACTTGAGTGTCACCAGCTCAACTTTGGAACGGCGGAGCTTGCTCTTGAAATCGGTGGTGGGCTCGCTCTCCTCCTCCACCGGCATGGGGGCCGGGGCCGGGGGGGGCTTGGGGGACGGGAGTTCCCCCTGGGGGGCATCCATCTCGAAAAAGCCTCCATCCACAAGGATTTCCCCTTCCTCGCGGGTGAACAGGACCACCATGGAAGCCGGGCTCACACCCTCCGCCTGGAAGGCATCAATGATCCGGTCGCCTATACGCTGCTTCTGATCGGTTGCAAGGCGGGCACATTTGATGTGTACCAACGGCATACACACTCCTTTAAGACGTGGGTGATTTCAATTTAATCTGTATTATGAATTAGGGGGAATTTCTTTTCGGCCCCTTTAACGTTTTTTCCAATCGGGAGTATCCATGTCCCCCAATGTGTCCTTGCCACCCCGAGCACCTTCCACCGAGGCCCACCGGTTCGAGGCGTATCTCCGGAGCAAGAAGCTCAAGCTAACGGGCGAGCGCATGGAGATCCTGGCCACCATCTTCCGGAAGGACTCGCATTTCGATGCGGAGGAGCTCCACGGCGAGCTGAAGACGATGGGACGCGATATCAGCCGCGCCACCGTGTACCGGACCCTCGACCTCCTCGTGCAGTGCGGCCTGGTGCGCAAGTCCAGCCTGGGTTCCACCCACGCCAACTACGAGGCGGCCCATGAGAATGAGCATCATGATCACCTGATCTGCCTGGGCTGCAACAAGGTCTTCGAGTTCTACCGCCCGGACCTGGAGACGCTGCAGGACGCCATCTGCCAGGAGCGCCAGTTCAAGTCCCTGCACCACAGCCTGCAGATCTTCGGCCTGTGCGTGGCCTGCGTGGACAAGACCGACGAGGCCGCCATCCGCTCCCGCATGGCCCAGATCCACACCTAGCCCCGACCCCTGCGCAACGGCTGAGCACACGATGAACTACCTCAAGATCCTGAGAATCAGGACGCGCCTGCTGATCATCATCATCGGCTGCAGCGCCGCCCTGGCCTGCCTGGGAACCGCCAGCGCCCTCCACGCCCCGCTGGCCGTGATCCTGGGGCTGCTGGCCTTCTTCATCGTCTGCGGCGCGGGACTCGGCGTGGTCATCGGCCTGTCCATCGATTCCTCGCTGCGGCAGATCACCCGCCGCATGCACGACCTCGCCGAGGGCGAGGGGGACCTCACCCAGCGCATCCAGATCGCGGGCGCCGACGAATTGTGCGAAATGGCCGGCTACATCAACTCGTTCATCGACAAGGCCCACGCCACCGTGAGCCACTCGGTGGAGACCGCCAACGAGACCGCGCTCTCCAGCAGCGAGCTCTCCACCATTTCCCGGGATCTCGCCGAGAACGTCACCAGCCAGTGCGCCCTCGCCGAGAACAGCAGCACCCTCATGACCGACGTGGCCCGCAACCTGGACATCACGGAGGAGATCTCCATCACCACCACCGAGACCCTGGAGTCCACCCAGAAGCTCCTGGAGACCTTCGTGGCCACCCTCAACAACGTGGGCGGCATCGTCATCACCGAAGGGGACAAGCAGGCCAAGCTCGCCTCCCGCATGCAGGTTCTCAGCCAGGATGCCCAGGGCATCAACGACGTGCTGGGCATCCTCGCCGAGATCGCCAACCAGACCAACCTCCTGGCCCTGAACGCCTCCATCGAGGCCGCCCACGCAAGGGAATCCGGCAAGGGCTTCGCCGTGGTGGCCGAGGAGATCCGCAAGCTGGCCGCCAAGACCCAGAACTCCCTCACCGAGATCAACATCAACGTCACGTGCGTGGTGGAGGGCATCGAGGAGATGTACACCGAGACCGCCCGGGCCTCGACCCACATGATGGACGTGTCCGACCGGACCCGGGGCCTCATGGAGAACGCCGGCGCCACCGGGGCCAAGCTGAGGGGCTCGGTGGAGACCTCCTCCGAACTGGTGCGCAAGACCACCTACATCGCCACCCGCACCAAGGACCTCATCGAGACCATGAACAACCTCGTGAACCTTTCCAACCAGAACAAGTTCGCCGCCCAGGGGGTGGGCACGGTATCCACCAACCTGGCCTTGAAGACCGAGGACCTGCGCAGGACCCTGAACCACTTCAAGGTGACCTAGGAGGCATCCTTGTCCGAGGCGCCCAACCCCATCAGCCCCTTCGCCCGGGAGCTCACGGCGCTCTTCGTCGAGGACGACCTCACCAGCCGCCTGCTGGTGGCCGCCATGCTGCGGGGGGTGTTCAAGGAGCTCGTGACGGCCTCGGACGGTCTCGAGGGGCTGGAGGTCTTCAAGGCCCGCCGGCCCGACCTGGTGCTCACGGACCATGCCATGCCCGGGCTGTCGGGCCTGGCCATGACCGAGGAGATCCGGAAGACGGACGCCAAGGTCCCCGTCATCTTCATCACCGGCACCATCGATACGGCCCTGCTGGTGGAGGCCATCAACCTGGGCATCTCCGCCTTCATCCCCAAGCCCGTGGCCATGGCCAGCCTGCGCCACGCCGTGGGTCTGGTGACGGGCATGCTGGAGAAGGACCACCTGCAGCGAAGGAACCTGGAACAGGAGCTGGCGCTGCTCCAGCTGAGGGAGCGATACCACGAGCACCAGCAGGAGCTGGCCTTCCGCAAGGAGTTGAGCATCCTGGAGAACGACTACCTGTGGCGGTCCTTCGCCTTCGACCCGGCCTCGGGGCGCGGGGAGTGGATCGCCCAGGTGCTCTACCTCCCCCATGACATCATGTGCGGGGACAGCTACGGACTGCGGGCCAGGCCCGACGGCATGCTGGTCTTTCTCGCCGACGCCATGGGCAAGGGCCTGGCCGCGGCCCTCACCAGCTCCCTCGGCGTCTACACCTTCAACCTCCTGGTGGATGCCCTGGCCGGACCCCTGGACTTCCCGGCCTTCGCCCGGAACTACGCCTCCCTCATGGCCAAACGGCTCCTGGAGGACGAGGTGCTCTCCTTCAGCCTCGCCTGGCTCCCGCGTTCCGGCGCCCCCCTGCAGACCGCGGCCTTCGGCATGCCGCCCATGCTGGCGGGAACCCCCGGGGGACCCGTGGTCAAGTTCAGGTGCAACAACCCGCCCCTGTCCGCCTACGGCGGCGGCATCCGCACCACCTCCCACGACCTGGGCTCCGCCCGGGCCCTGGTCCTGTACACCGACGGACTGAACGAGGCCGTCACGGCGGACGGCTCCCTCTACCGGGACCACCTGGAGGCCGCCATCGCCGGTTCAAGCAGCTGCCGGCAGTTCGCCCAGTCCTTCCGGGCCAGGGTGGCGGCGCCCGACGACGACGTGACCGTGCTCATCCTCGCCCGGATGGACGCGCCCCCCGACTGGGAGGAGGTCCGGGTGGTCCCCAGCCGTCTCCAGGCCGTGGACGAGGCCTGCCTGCAGGTGGAGGGCCGCCTGGAGGCCTGCGCCGGCCTGGATCAGGCTGCGCGCCACGAATTCGGCATGGCGGTACGGGAAGCCGCCATGAACGCCTACGAGCACGGCTCCCTGGAAATTCCGAGCGAGGAGAAGCGGGAACTCCTGGACGACGGGACCTATTTCGACCGGATCCTCGAACGGGAGAAGGACACGGCCCGGGTCATCGACCTGGCTCTCTCGGAACATTCCGAAGGGGCGAACAAGGTCCTCAAGGTCACCATCCGGGATGAAGGCGGGGGCTTCACGCCGCCCACGTCCTGGTCCAGCGAGCCCGGGGCTCTCGGGCTCAGCGGCCGAGGCCTGAAGATGGTGAGGAAGTATACTGATGTCTTCTTCTTCAACGAAAAGGGCAACCTGATCACGTTGCTCAAGGTTTACCGCGGAGGCAACGATGCAGATAGCCCGGACCCGGCCACAGGAACTCACCCTCACCGGGAACATCAAGACCACCGACGACTACCTTGAGATCCGGAAGCTGGTCACGGAGCTCGTGGAGGAGGGGAGCCGGTCCTTCACCCTGCAGATCGTCGATTCCCTATCCATGCCTTCGTCGGTCATCGGCTTCTTCGTGAAGCTGATCAAGAAGGAAAAGATGAGCGTGACCATGGTCATCCGGGATCCCAGGCTTCTTGAACTCCTGGAAGAGCTCAGCTTGTCGGAACTTTTCGGCGCCCGGCCCGCCTCCTGACGCGCAACCGGGCCCCGGTGGCGTTAGACTGAGGGATGGACACACTCACACTCCAAGACCTCCAGCGGCTTCCCAAGACCGACCTGCACGTCCACCTGGACGGGAGCCTCCGCCTCGCCACCATCCTGGATCTGGCCCGGGAGCAGGGGGTGACCCTGCCCGCCGACACCGTGGAGGGCCTCAGGCCCTTCGTGCAGGTGGGCGATTCCTGCCAGTCCCTGGTGGACTACCTCAAGGCCTTCGACGTGACCCTGTCGGTCATGCAGACCTACGCGTCCCTGGTGCGCACCGCCTTCGAACTGGCCGAGGACTCGGCCCTGGAGAACGTCCGCTACCTGGAGGTGCGCTACAGCCCCATCCTCCACCAGCAGAAGGGCCTGACCCTCCACCACATCGTCCAGGCCGTGCTGGAGGGCCTGGCCAAGGCGGAAAAGCAGTACGGCATCATGACCGGGGTCATCCTCTGCGGCATCCGGCACATCAGCCCCGAATTGTCCAACCGCCTCGCCGATCTCACCGTCGCCTTCAAGAACAAGGGCGTCGTGGGCTTCGACCTGGCCGGCGCCGAGGAGGACTTCCCGGCCAAGAAGCACCGGGAGGCCTTCAGCCGGGTGCTGGCCAACAACATCAACTGCACCCTCCACGCCGGGGAGGCCTACGGCCCCGAGAGCGTCCACCAGGCCATCCACCTGTGCGGGGCCCACCGCATCGGGCACGGCGTGCGCCTGATCGAGAACGGCGATCTCCTGAACTACGTCAACGACCACCGGATCCCCGTGGAGTGCTGCCCCTCCTCCAACGTCCAGACCCGCGCCGTGCGCACGATGGAGGACCACCCGATCCGGCTGTTCTTCGACCTGGGCCTGCGGGTCACGGTCAACACCGACAACCGCATGGTGACCTGCACCACCGTCAGCGAGGAGTACCTGCATCTCCACCAGGCCCTGGGTTTCACCCTGGACGAGATCAAGGAATTGATCATCATGGGGTTCAAGAGCGCCTTCCTCCCCTACGCCGTCAAGCGGGCCCTGCTCGCCGACGTGGTGAGCGAACTCAAGTCCTTCACGCCCCATAGCCTCGAAAGCAAGAAAGAACAGCTCTGAGCCCTCTGAGGGGACCGCCCGTGCCCATGTTGAACCGCTTCAAGGACTTCCTAGACCGCCGGGACCGGATCCTGCTCACGACCCATGAGAATCCGGACGGCGACGGCGCGGGAGCCATGGTGGGCCTGGCCCACTACCTCATGGCCCTGGGCAAGGAGGTGCGCATCGTCGTCCACCCCCGGCTCCCGGAGTTCCTCCGGTTCATGGATCCGGAAGGCTGGGTGGAACCCCTGGACCTGGAAGGCCGGCACCGTGACCTGGCTGCCTGGCCGGACACCTGGATCCTGGTGGACGCCTCCGAACCCCACCGGCTGGGGCCCCTGCTCCCCGCCTTCCAGGCGACCCGGGCCACACGGGTCTGCCTCGACCACCACCTGAAGGACGCCCCCCAGGGCTTCGACGAGGAGTTCACCGACCCCTCGGCCTCCGCCAGCGCGGAACTGGTCTACGACCTGGCCGTGCGGGCCATGCCCCTGCCCCTGCCCTCCCCCATGGCCGAGGCGCTCTATGCCGGGGTGGTGGAGGATACCGGGAACTTCAGGTTCTCCAACGCCACCCCCAAGGTCCACCGCCTGGCGGCCCAGCTCATCGAGCAGGGCGTGGCTCCCGCCCGCATCTACCAGAGCCTCTACCACCAGGGCAGCCTGGCCAAGCTCAAGCTCACCGGGCGCGCCTTCGATGGCCTGACCCTCCTGGGCGAAGGGCGGTATGCACGCATCTGCCTGACCCAGGCGGACCTGGAAGCCTGCGGGGCGAACCACGACGACCTGGAGGGCCTGGTGAACCGCCCCCTCGAGCTTCGGGGGGTGGAAGTGTCCTGCCTGCTCCATGAAACGGGGGAGGGACGCATCAAGGTCAGCCTCCGCTCCCGGGAGGCCGTCAATGTCAACGCGGCCTGCCGGCGCTTCGGCGGCGGAGGGCACCGCCTCGCCTCGGGCGCCAAGCTGGACGGCCCCATGGCGAAGGCCCAGAATGAGATGGACGAGGCCGTGCTGGCCCAGCTGGCCACGGACCTGCCCGGCCTTGAACCCGGCCCCTGAACCCGGACCCCGTCCAGGCCCCTATTGACGCCTATTTATTCATTACCTTTGCAACGGGAAACGGCATGGCACCCAAGGACAGCAGCAGCGCCCCCCACCTGGATCCGGACTCGCCCCTGGAAGTGGTCACCCGCTTCGAGACGGAGAGCGTGCCCTTCGTGGCCAAGGCCAACGTCCCCTCCATCTTCGGCAAGTACGTCGTCTACGGGTTCCTGGAGAAGATCACGGGCAAGGAGCACCTGGCCATCGTCGCCGGCGAGATCGATGCCCGCAAACGGGTCAACGTGCGCATCCACAGCGAATGCTGGACCGGGGACGTGCTGGGCAGCCTCAAGTGCGACTGCCGGGCCCAGCTGGAGGCCGGCCTGCGCTACATCGGCGTCCACGGTGGCATCGTCCTCTACCTGCGCCAGGAGGGCCGGGGCATCGGCCTGCTGAACAAGCTCAAGGCCTACGCCCTCCAGGAGCAGGGCTTCGACACGGTGGAAGCCAACCATGAGCTGGGCTTCGTGGACGACCTGCGCACCTACGAATCGGCCGTGGAAATGCTGAAATTCTTCGGTATCCGCAAGGTCCGCCTGCTCACGAACAACCCGAGGAAGATCCTGGCCCTCGAGGACGCGGGCATCCACGTGCAGCGGGAGGCCCACCAGCTGGCCAGCAATCCCTACAACCTCAAATATCTCAAGACCAAGGCCAACAAGTCCGGCCACATGCTGGATTTCAAGGAGGACCCCGCCCTGTAGGACGGCCCGGGCAGGACTTGAAAATCTCAAGCAGCTGGGGCTCCCCTGTCTGCCTATGATGGAAGAACCCCGTCAGGCAGGTCCCATGACGTTTGCGCCCCCCATCAGGTCCAGGCCTATCCGGGTTGCCCCCTGGGTTGCAATCCGGCTGGTCCTGGGCGGCCTGGTGCTGGCGCTGGCGCCGGCCTGGGCCGGGCTCCCGGGTTCGGCCCTCAGCCACTTCCCGTCCCGCACCCTGGGCTACCAGGAGGGCCTGACCAGCACCACGGTGCAGGCCCTGGCCGAAGGGCCCGGGGACAGCCTCTATGCCGGGACCGAAGGGGGCCTGTTCCGCTTCGATGGCCGCCGGTTCGAGGCCCAGGCCCTGCCGGAAGGGCACCGGGATGTGACGGCTCTCCTCAACGTGCCCGGCGGCCTCCTCGTGGGGACCCGGGGCGGCCTCGGGCTGCTCCGCCCCGACGGGACCTTCGCCAGCGAGGGCTACCCGGCCGGAGTGGTGCAGAACCTGATGCCTGACAAGGCAGGCCGCATCTGGGCCCTGGCGCGCAACCTGGCCTACCTCGACCAGCGCGGCGAAGCCTTCCGCCCGGCGCCGCCCCTGCCCGGGGCGGGGACCATCGCCAGCCTGTTCGCCAGCGCCGACTCCCATGTGGTCCTCGCCGTGGCGGGCCATTCCCTCTGGCGGCTGGGTCCTGGCAGCGCCACCTGGAAGGAGGAGGCCCTGCCCCGGGGCCTGGCCCCCCTGGCGGTGGGCCGGGATCACGCGGGGTGGATCTGGATCCGGGGCCAGGATGAGCTCCTGCGCAGGGACCCCGCCACGGGCGCCTGGGAAAGCCTCGCCGGCGCCCTGGGGGGCCCCATCCCCGACAACTTCCGCTTCACCACGGGCCCGAGGGGCTGGCTCTGGATCGCCTCCCAGGCGGGCATCTTCCGCTGCCAGGGCCGGACCACCGAGCTCATCTCCACCGGCGCCAAAGGCAACCCCCCCGTGATGGGCATGAAGGACCCGGAGGGCGCCTACTGGCTCGGCGGCCTGGGGGTCAGCCAGATCCTGGGCCGGGGGCTCTGGCGCACGGTCACGGTCACGGACGGGCTACCGGACAACGTCGTCTGGAGCACCCTGCGGGACCGCGCGGGCCGGCTCTGGACCACCACCGACCGGGGCCTCTCGCTGGCCACTCCAACGGGCTGGCGGACCGTCCGGACTGGCCAGTTCTCCCGGCTCCGCACCCTGCCCGATGGCAGCGTCCTGGCCACGGGGAGCACCGCGGGCGTCCTGCAGCCGGTGGATCCCGCCACCCTCCAGGTGGAGACCGTGCGGGTGGGGCCCCTGCCCGTGAGCCTGGGCCTGCGGAGTCTGGCGGTGGAACGGGACGGCACCGTGTGGGTGTCCAGCCTCACGGGCGGCTTCGCCTCGGGACGGCGCCAGGGGGGCCGGTGGCGGTGGCGCAAGGAGGAACCGGTGCCGGGGCTCGGCAACGATTTCTGGGAATTCGTCCAGGACTCCGCCGGCAACATCTTCCTGCCCCTGAACGAGGGCGGCATCCGCCTGCGGGAAGGAGGCAGGTGGACCCTCGTGGGGAAGGACTTGCCGGGCAAGCCCATCACCGCGCTGCGCGTCCCCGGGGGGGACGTGTGGGTCGCCTACTTCGAATCGGGCCTGCTCACCCGCCATCACCTCGAGGGCGGCCAGTGGAGGCTCGCGGAGACCTGGAACCCCTTCGGGGGCATCCCCAACGTGCAGATCTTCTCGCTGGAGGTCACCCCGTCCGGCCAGCTCTGGATCGGAACCACCCACGGCCTGGCCCGCGCCGACCCCGCCGGCCATGTCCTGGCCTCCTGGTACCCCCCCGGCGAGGGCATCCCGGGCTCGGATCCCACCACCCAGGGACTCTACCTCGAACCGGACGGAGCCCTGTGGTACGGGACCACGGAGGGCCTCGGGTGCCTGGACACACGCAACGAGCCCCCCCTCGCCCCCCTGAACGCCCCGCTCCTGCACGCCTGGAGCACCGGGGGCAAGGCCCTGCCCCTGGACGAGGGCCGGGCCAGCCTGGAGCCCCGGGGCACCCTGGACCTGAAATTCGGGTTCCCCTCCATCAATTTCCCCACCAGTCTCATCCTCCAGGCCCGCCTGCGGGGGCAGGACCGGGACTGGGTGAACCTCGACAACACCAGCCTCCACTACACGGTCCTGCCCGCGGGCGAACATGTCCTGGAGGTGCGCGCCCTGCGCCCGGGCATGCCCCCCGGAAGCGTGCTCACCCTGGAGGTCAAGGTCCGGGCCCACTGGTGGGAGACCTGGCAGGCTCTGACCCTTGGGGCCCTGGCGGGCCTGGGCGCCCTGGTGGCCCTGGCCATCTACCGGCTCCGGGTCCGGGAGGCCAGGCGCGGGCAGCGCCAGGCCGTGCAGGACCTGGCGGCCAAGAACACCGAGCTGGAGGCCGCCCGGGACCAGGCCCTGGCCGCGGTGCGGGCCAAGTCCGAGTTCCTGGCCAACATGAGCCACGAGATCCGGACCCCCCTGAACGGGGTCCTGGGCATGGCCGACCTCCTCCTGGACTCCGCCCTCACCGCGGACCAGGAGGACTGCGCCCGGGCCATCACCCGCTCGGGAAGCGCCCTCCTGGCCCTCCTCAACGACATCCTGGATTTCTCCAAGCTGGAGGCGGGCCAGTTCCACCTGGAGCGGATCCCCTTCGACCTGGCCTACCTGGCCTACGAAGTGGCCGACCTCTTCCGCGGCGCGCTCGCGGACCGCGAGGTGGAGCTCCTGGTGGACGTCGACCCCGCCCTGCCCGTCAGCCTCGGCGGGGACCCCGGGCGCATCCGCCAGATCCTCAGCAACCTCGTGAACAACGCCGTGAAATTCACCCATCAGGGCTACGTGATGCTCTCCGTCCACGTGCTGGCGCAGGGCCCCGGGGAGGTCCGGGTCTCCATGGACATCCAGGACACCGGCATCGGCATCTCGCCCGCCGCCCAGGCCTCCCTGTTCCAGGCCTTCAGCCAGGGCGACGCCTCCACCGCCCGGAAGTACGGCGGCACGGGACTTGGGCTGATGCTCGTCAAGCGCCTCGCCGAAGCCATGGGCGGCACCATCGGCCTGATCAGCCAGGAAGGCCTCGGCTCGACCTTCACGGTCGAACTGGGGCTCGACGCCGTGCCCCACCCTGCGAATACGGACCAGGGCGCCCTGCGCATGGACAGCCGGCGGGTGCTGGTGGTCAGCGACCACCTTCTGGGCCTGCAGGTCCTCCGCAACCAGCTGGCCCGGGAGGGCGCCCAGGTCCAGGAGGCCGTCGGGGCCGAGGACGCCCTCGTGCAGCTGGCCACCTCCCGGAGCAGGGGTGCCCTCCCCGAGGTGGTCCTGATGGACCACCGCCCCCCCCTTCTGGATGCCATGGCCCTGGGCCGGACGCTGCGCGCCCTGGACGGCTACCGGGACATGAGCCTGGTGGCCCTGTCGGCCCGGGGCTACCAGGGGGAGGCCCCGGACATGGCCGAAGCCGGCCTGGACGGCTACCTGGTCCGGCCCGCCCGGGAGGAGGTCCTCACCTGGGTCCTGCTCCAGGCCATCGCCCGCCCCAAGGGGGACCCCGGCCAGCCCCTGGCGACCCGGCACACGCTGGCCGAGGCCCATCATCGCGCCACGGCCTCCCTGACCCTGCCTGCCGGGATCCGCGTCCTCCTGGCCGAGGACAACGAGGTGAACCAGAAGGTGGCCCAGCGGTTCCTGGAGGACCTCGGGGTCCAGGTGCAGGTGGCTTGCGACGGTGCCCAGGCCTGTGCGTCCCTGGCCGGCGAGGGCCCCTTCGACCTGGTGTACATGGACTGCCAGATGCCCGGGATGGACGGGTTCGAGGCGACCGCGCGCATCCGCGCACAGGAGGCCCGCACCGGCGCCCGCATCCCCATCATCGCCATGACCGCCCACGCCATGGCCGGGGACCGGGAGCGCTGCCTGGAGGCGGGCATGGACGACTATCTGACCAAGCCCATCCTCCGCCCCGCCATCCTGGACAATCTCCGGAAATGGCTGCCCGGCAAGCTGCTGAACCCGAAGGCCGCGCCGCCGGAGCCGGCCCCCGGAACAGGGCCCATGGCGCCGACCGGACCCATGGCTCCGGAACTGGACCCGGCGCGGTACCGGGAGATGGAGGGCCTGTTCGGGGACGCCTTCAAGGAGGCCGTGCTCACCCCCTTCCTGAAGGCCCTGGCCACCCAGGTGGAGAAGGTCCGGGAGGGCCTGGCCTCGGGCCTTGACCTGGCCGAAGCGCAGCGCCACGCCCACACCACCAAGGGGGCCGGGGCCAACCTCGGCTTTTTTGGCCTGAGCGCCCTGGGGGCCCGCATCGAGAAGGACCTCATCGCCCAGGACCTCGCTGGCGCCCGTGCCGGCCTCGCCCCTCTGGAAGCCGAGTTCCTCCGGGTGAAGGCCTTCATCGAGAGCCGCTAGACATCATGTATTGGCCGTCACTCGTCGCGCCGGGGCAGCACCAGGCTGCGCATGACCCGCTCCAGGTTGCCGTGGAGCCTCACCAGCTTCCAGGCCAGGATCATGGCGTAGCCCAGCCAGACCCACAGCAGCCGGGGATCGCAGGGGGTGCGCTTGAGGGGGTCCAGGCCGATGTCCAGGCGCAGGCCGTACAGGAACCACACCACCACCCCGAAGGCGATGAGCAGGTGGCCCCAGCGGATCCAGTAGGGGCGCAGGCACTCCTGGACCTTCCACTTGAGCAGGAGCCAGCGCTCCATGACGGGCGTCTTGGCTTCGGTGAAGTTCAGGGCGATGAGCTGGTCCACCAGGGGGGCGTAGACGTGGACCTTCAGCTCGGCCAGTTCCTCCTCGCCGTTGAGCTTGCGCAGGAAGGCGGAGCGGATCTTGCCGACGCACTCCTCCCAGGGGGCCTCCTCCCGGTGCAGCGCCAGGTGGAGGCGCACCAGGCCGACCCAGAGCAGGGCCTGGCTGAGCAGGACCCCCCACAGGGACAGGCCCTGCCAGCCATGGGAGCGCGCCAGTTCGAGGAAGCGTGAAAGATCCATGTCAGTCCCTTTGCAGTTTCTCCAGCCACTCGACCAGGGCCGGATCCCCTCCGGCGCTGAGCCGGATCGCCTCCTGGAGGTCCACGACGCCGGCCTCCAGCTCGCCGCGCTTGAAGTGCACGAAGGCCCGGTCCCGGTAGGACAGGCTCTCCTGGGGATTCAGCAGCACCAGGTGCGTGGAGGTCCACAGGGCCTCCTCCCAGTTGCCGGTGCGCACGAAGCGCACATGCAGGTTGCGCACCAGGCGCACCAGGATGCCCCGGTTGGAGACGGGGGCCAGCATGGCGGGCTGGAAGACGGCCCTGCCGCCGGTGGCCTGCTCGACCAGCCACACCGCATCCTCTTCGCCCACGGGCCGGCCGCCGTTGAAGGGATCGTAGTAGAGGGCCCCCACGTCCAGACGGATCCCGGTGATGAAGTGTCCCGGAAGCCCCACGCCCATGGCCTGGAACCCCAGGCGCCGCGCCACCTCCACCCAGAGGATGCCCAGGGTGATGGGCATGCCCCGCTTGCGGGCCAGCACCTGGGGCAGGGCCGCGTTGGCGGGGTCGTCGTAGGTGTCGCGGTCCCCCTGGAGGCCCACCTCCTGGAAGAGATACCGGTTCATGGCCTCCAGGCCGCCGTGGAGGGTCCAGGGCAGCGGCATGAGGCTCGCCAGGGCATCCACCCAGCCCTCGACGGCGGCCACCACCGGGGCCGGGTCGGCGTCCTCCAGCATGGGACCCACCGCCAGCACGGCGCCCTCCAGCAGGCGCTGGCAGTCCGGATCCCCCTGGAGATACTCGTGCAGGGACATGCTAGCTTCGTCGCTTCAGCCAGAAGCCCACGAGCAGCACGCCCAGGACCACCGCCATGGCGATGGAGGCGAGCCGGCGGGTCGGGTGGGCCGCGGCTTCCACCTTGGCCTTCTCGTCGGCGATCCGCGCGTTCTCGGCGAGGGAGAGCTTGGCCTTGAGTTCATAGGCCTTGTCCACCTGCTCGCGCTCGGACTTGCGGTTCTCCTCCAGCTGCTTCCTGACGCCCTCGTCACTTTCGGACCGCTGTTCTTCCAGCCGGACCCTGAGCGCGCGGCCGCGGCGGTGGCCGGGGAGGCGGCGCGACGAAGGCCGCACGAAGGAGTCCGAGGCCCCCTGGTCGAAGGAGCCCTCGAACTGCTCCAGGTTCTCGCTGAGATCCTGGACATCCTGGCGCAGGCTCTGGAGATCACCGTGCTGGCGCTCGAGCATGGAGCCCTGCATCCAGAGGAGGCCCAGCTGGGCGCTGAGCAGGGCTACGATGGCGATGGCGAAACGCCTGGGCAGGGTCGGGGTGGGCTCGGTGGGTCCGGTCATGGGGTATCCCGCGAAAGAATGAAGAGGGTCCTGTCATCTCGATTCTGCACTTCGAAGGCGGCCACGTCGTGGAAGACCGCCTCGCAGGCGGCGCGCACGGAACCCGTGCCCCAGAGCCGCTGCAGCTGCGACCTGAAGCGGCGCAGCCCGTAGAGCTCGCCCCGCTTGTTCATGGCCTCCGTGAGGCCGTCGCTGTACATGACCAGCCACTGGCGCGGCTCCAGCCGGCCTTCGGTGACGGCCCAGGTGCCCGGGGCGAAGGGGCGCAGGCCCAGCCCCCGGCCGCTGGCTTGGATCTCCCGGGCCTCCAGGGGCCCCGGGCCCTCGATGAGGAGCGTGGGGGGATGGCCGGCCCGGGCCACCTTGTAGTTGCCCTGGTCATCCCATTCCAGGAGGGCCAGGGTCAGGAAGTCCCGGGGCCCCATCAGGCTCCGCATGGTCTGGTCCAGGGCCGGGAGGATCTCGCCGAAGCTCATGCCCGACCGCTGTGCGGCCAGCTGCAGCAGGGCGGTGGCCTGGCTCATGTAGAGGGCCGCGGCCAACCCCTTGCCGCTGACGTCCCCCACGGCGGCGAGCCACCTGCCCGAGGGCAGCTTGCTGACCCAGAGCAGGTCGCCGCCGGTCTCCAGGGCCGGGGCCAGGCGCAGGGCGGCCTGGAACCCCGGCATGACGGGGGCCTGGGAGGTGATCAGGCTCTCCTGGATCAGGCGCGCGGTGTCGAGTTCCTGCTCGATGCGCCCCTGGTCCAGGAGGCGCCGGTGGAGGACGACGGTCTCCAGGAGCGTGCCCGCGGCCAGCGCCACTTCCCTGAGCAGCTCGCGGTCCTCGCGGCCGTAGTTCAGCTCGGCGTACTTCCCGCCCAGCAGGAGGGCCGCATGGGGCTCGTCGTTGACCATGATGAGGGTCATCACCTGCACTTCCAGGGCGTCCACGTGGGCCCTCAGCCCCTGCTCCCGGATCCACTCCGCCTCGTCGCCGCCCAGGCCCAGCACCAGCTCACGGTTCTCGCGGGCATGGCGCACCAGACCCGGGGGCAGCTCCAGGGCGCGGGCCTTGAGCGGCCCGACCCGGCTCGGGTCGCTGCCGGGGAGTTCGTCCTCGCCGGGGTCGGCCACGGCCGGCAGCAGGAGCCTGCGCTCGGCCACCGGGAGCATCAGCAGCACCTGGGGGCGATAGGCTTCCCGGATGGCTTCCACCAGGCCGGCCAGGAGGGCCTCCTCGGAAAAGCGCTTCCGGGTCTCCCTGAGGTTGCCCAGGATCAGCTCCCGGGCCGTATTGAGGTCCCGCCGGAACTTCCTGCGCAGGGCCAGGAGGAGCCAGCGCAGGAGCCAGCCGATGGGCAGGGCCGAGATGCCCCCCAGCACGCCCATCCACGCCGCCGGAACCACCTGGATGCCCTCGGTGAAGACCCAGGCCAGAGCGCCCAGGTACAGGGCCAGGGTCAGGCCCAGCACGGCGAAGTAGGTCACCCAGCGCAGGATCGCCCGGCGCACGTCGAAGAACCCGTGGCGGAAGATGGCGTAGGCGAACGACAGCGGCAGGAGCGGCAGGGGCGAGAAGAAGACCCAGCTCTCCCGCTGGAAGACCAGGCTCTGGCCCGCGGAACGCTGGAGGGCTCCATAGGCCAGGAGATCGGCCATGATCGCGGTGGTGAAGAACAGCGCGGGCAGCAGGGCCCTGCGCTTGTGGGACGGCAGCCTGAAGCTCCCCACCCAGAAGAGGACCAGGCCCGTCGTGGCCACCAGGGGCGTGAGCAGGGAGAAGAGCCTCCCGAAGGAGCTCTGGCTAAGGTAGAGGGTGGCCTCCAGGAAGACGTCGTTCTGGTCGAAGGTCCGCAGCAGCAGGTGCAGGGTGGCCAGGCCCCCCGCGCCCAGGCAGAAGCCGTAGACGGCCGCCAGGAAGTGCCGGTTCGTGCGCAGGGCGAAGGGGTGCGGGAAGCGCAGGAAGAAATGGAGCCACAGGGGCGGGGCCAGCCCCTGGGCCAGCCCGGAGGCGAGGATGAGGGGCACGAGGAAGCCCCGGGGCACGCTGTCCAGGCCGAGGTTGACGGCCACCGTCACGAGGAGGGACACCACCCCGATGTAGTAGAAATGCCGGGCGATCTTCCGGGACGGCGACGAGATGACCACCAGCAGGCCCACCGCCCAGGCCGCCAGTCCGCTCAGCAGGACGATGAGGCCCGTGCGGTCGAAGGTCTTCACGAGCCTCACCGGCAGGCGCAGGATCTTCCCTTCCCGCAGGACGGTGTAGATGAGGATCCGGCCTTCGGGCTGATCGTTGATGAAGCGCTGGGCGGCGGACAGGTGCCGGACGTCCACCTTCCGCCCATGGATGAACAAGAGCTCGTCCCCGTCCAGGAGCCCGGCCTCCTCCGCCACGCCGTTGGGGAGGATCTCCGCGATGATCACCCGCCGGTTCGCGCCCGTGGGCCTCCACGTGCACTGGTCGTCGGAGGGGGCGAAGGCCCAGTTGTTCAGGTAGAAGGAGCCCAGGGCCAGCGCCAGCGCGAAGATGCTGGTGAAGATCAATTTCCAACGGATGGCTCGAAGGGATGGCGACAAGTTAACCTTGGGGCATGAAGAAGACCGAAGGGAAGGACCGTGACGGGTGGCTGCTGGTGGGGGGCAGGAGGAGGCTCGGGCGCGAGCTCGCGCAGGCTCTGGCCGCCGAGCACGACCTGATCCTCACCACCTCCGTCTCCTGGAAGGACGAGGCGGACTGGATCTCTGAACTTTCCAAACAGACGCAAGTGAGATGCTTGCTTTGGGATGCGGCAAGTCCTGGGCTTGTCCCAACGATGATGGCAGATCTTGAGGCCCTGAGGGCGGACGGTGTGCAGCTAAATTCCTGCGTGGTGGTGGGCGGCACCTTCCCGGAGTCCCCCCTGGGCCAGTGGACCCCTGGGAACCTGGCGGAGAACTGGCTGGTGAACCTCAGCTTCCCCCTCCTGGTGGCCCAGCAGGTGGCCCCCCACCTCCAGGAGGGCGGCAGCCTGCAGTTCCTTCTGGACACCGCCATCCACCGGGCCTTCCCCCGCCGCCTGCCCTACTGCGCCGCCAAGGCCGGCCTGGCCGCCCTGGTGCCGGGCCTCGCCCGGACCCTGGCCCCCCGGGTGCGCGTGGTGGGCCACGCCCTGGGCACCGTCCTGCCCGACAGCGCCAGCGACCCCGCCCTCCTGGCCTCCCGCAGCCTGCTCAAGCGCCTGGGCACGCCGGAGGACCTCGTCCGGGCCCTTGTGTTCGCGGCGGACAGCCCCTACCTCACCGGGGAGATCCTGACGCTGGACGGCGGCACCCGCTGGAGTTGAACGCAACCCGGGAACAGGGCCTATAGTTGAGTTGGGAGAGGCCCGTGCGTTTCAAGGTCAATGAAATATTTAAATCCATCCAAGGTGAAGGCTCCAGGGCCGGTCGCCCCTGCCTGTTCATAAGGCTCACCGGCTGCCCCCTGCGCTGCGGGTACTGCGACACCACCTACGCCTTTTTCGAGGGCGAGAGCCGGGAGCTGGCGGACCTCCTCGCCCAGGTCACCGCCAGCCTCGGGGCCCCCGGCCGGGGCCCCAACGCCCCCTTCGTGGAGCTCACCGGCGGCGAGCCCCTGGCCCACCCCGGGGCCCCCGCCCTGCTCAGGGCCCTCCTGGACCTGGGCTACGAGGTGGCCCTGGAGACCGCCGGCAGCCACGACCTGGCCCCCCTGGACCCCCGGGTCGTGAAGATCGTGGACCGCAAGACCCCCGGCAGCGGCGAGAGCCACCGCTGGCTGGACGGCAACCTGGACCACATGGTCCCCGGCCAGGACGAGCTGAAGTTCGTCCTCTGCGGCGAGGAGGACTACGCCTGGGCCAAGGCCTGGTGCGAAGCCCACGGCGTCCTGGACCGCTTCGACGTGCTCTTCAGTCCCGTGTGGGGCCAGCTCGACCCCGCCTGGCTGGCGGAGAAGATCGTGGCGGACGGCCTGCCGGTGCGGTTCCAGCTGCAGCTGCACAAACGGGTGTGGGGGGCCGAGCAGCGGGGCGTATAATGGGGAAAAGCCACCCCACGCCCAGAACCGTCCACCGAGCCAGGAAGCGGCATGCGGAACCCGTACCGATTGGATCCCGAAGCACTCAGGGCCATCACCCTGCAGGTCCAGGAGCAACGCCTGATCACGCTCCGGGACGACGCCTCCCGCCCCCCGCCAACCCTCGGCACCCCCAGCTGGCAGGGCAGCCTCTTCGGCCCCTGGCTGGGCCAGCCCGCGAGCCGGCTGGTCACCTTCGAGCACGGCCCCCGGCCCCGCCACGGCGGCTTGAGGGCCGTGCTCGGCTTGGGCGCCCTCGCCGGTTCGCTTTGGTTGCTCCTTTTGCTGGTCCGGTAGGCCGCCAAGCACCCATGCGTGGATGCCCCGGGCCGAACGTCAGCGTCGAAAAAGCATAGGACGGGAAGGCCGGACCGTTTCTTCGAGGCAACGACCAAAATAGTTCATTTGTATTATTTAATTATCAATAAATATAAAATATCAACTCATGTCGTTTTATAGAAATCATATGGAATTTAGACAAATTAATTCGACTGCATTTTTTTGCAGAGGAGACCAAAAGGCAAGGTTTCAGGAAAGGAGGACTCCCAGATGTGGCAGTCACTGTTGGAAGCGATTCAGAACGTGGAGAACTCGAGAAGGAAAGCAAAGAAGCCAAATTAGCTTTAATCAATTACTTGGATAACGATGGCAACCGAACTCGGGGCATCGCCGAGGCGGAAATGCAGGCCGACACCCAAATCCAGGTTCGGTCCCTGGAGGCCCTGCTGGCTCGGGGAGAAGCGGAAGCAAAGGTCCAGCACGTCAGGATCCAAGCGGATACCGCCTCGGAGGAACGGGAGGACCGGAGCGCGCTGCCCGCCCTGCCCCAGGACTGCCCCTGCGGGGTTGGGGGTCGGGGCCGTCAGGACTGGGGTAGGAAGGCCACGTCCTTCCTCCGCCCACCCTTGACCTCGGCCTGGAAGGCCAGGGCGGCGTCATCGAGTTTCGAGCAGAGATCCTGGACGGCGAGGGTCAGGCCCTCGATGGAGTTCTGGCGGAGTTGTTCGCCCCTCTGGATGATGGTGGAACTGGCCTTCAGGTTGTTCACGCCCCCCGCCCGCAGCAGGAGGGTCCGGGTGGGCACATGGAAGACGGCGCCATCCACGAAGGTGTTGGTGTCGTTCTTCTCCCCCTTGATGGTGTAGGCGCCCACCACGGTGGCGTAGGTCCAGGAACGCAGCTTGGGGTCCGTGAACTGCACCTGGTTCACGGAAACCAGCATCATCACGTCCAGGCCATACATGTGGGAGATCTTGTTCAGGTCCCCGAAGCCGCCGCCGGGGGTGAGGTAGGTGGACGGGATCACCTTGCAGTCCGCGATCCAGGGCTGCCTGGCCAGGTGCTCCTGGATGATGGTCGTGAGCTTGGCCTCCTGTTCCTGGCTGATCAGGACGCGGCCGAATTCCCGGTCCATCTGCGCATCGGTGCTTTTCGTGGCGCCGCCGGGAATGAAGACGACCCCGACCCGGAGGGGGTTGCTGATCCTCGCCATCCCTTCCGAAGCGGCGCCCCCCTCGTTCGTCGCGAGGTAATCCATGAGGTTGCTCTGGCGCTGGGTCGTCACCGGCCGGCACGCCAGGAAGGACACCAGACCGCAAATGACCAGGACGGATGCTGCCGCGTGGACGCCCATAAGCTCTCCCGGGAATGTTGAGTTTCCCTGGATGATACCACCCGGCGGACCTACGCCGGGGAGCCTCCTTGACCGCCGCCCTTCAAACCCCCGCCCCCTTCCGCGTCGCCACCACCCAGAACACCCCCGCCACCAGCACGGACAGGCCAAACACCGTGAAGGCCAGGTTCGTGCCGTGCCAGAGGCCCGAGAGCCAGCCCCGGAGCTGGCTGGCGACGAGGTTGGCGGAGCCGCCGATCATCTCCACCTGGCGCAGGTAGCTCTTGGAGTCCTGGGGGTCCTGGTCGTAGGGGGACGTGGTGGCGGTGGCGGTGGCGGCGAGGCGGAAGATGACGCCGGCGGTCACCAGCCCCGCGGCCAGGATGGCCCCGGCCGCAAGGCGGATGCGGGGCAGCCGGGGGCCCTGCGCGTCCCTCAGGAAACCCTGGCGGAAGACCCGGGGGCCCCCGGCCTTGGCCGCGTCCCGGGCCTGGACCCGGGCCCGGATCTCCTCCAGGGTCGCCTCGGGCACGGGCCGGCCCCGCCGGCCCAGCTCGGCGGCGGCGGCCTCGATGGCCTCCAGCCGGTATTTGCCGTGACTGTCCAGGTACTCGCGCAGCTCGGCTTCGCTGAGGGTGGGGATCCGCGTGAGGTAGGTGTCGGCCATGAAGACTACTTGCCGGTCCATTCCACCTTGAGCCGCTCCAGGCCGTCCAGGTATTCCTTGGGCGCCTTGGCCGCCATGGCCAGGGCGATGGCCTTCTGGAGGTAGGGCAGGGCCTCCTGGGTCTTGCCCGCCTTGCGCAGGAGCTTGGCCTTGATCTCCTGGTTGGAATAGGTCTCCTTGGCCTGGATGGAACGATCGATCCAGAGCATGCCCTGGTCCAGGTGGGTACTGGTGTTGAGGCAGTAGCGCGCGCCCTGGGCAAAGGGGGTGGCCTCCTCGGGGTTGGCGCCGGCCAGGGTCTTCTGCAGGTAGGCCCAGTAGAGGCCCGTGGTGTCCACGTCCACGTCGAAGCCAACGGTGAGCTTCTCCCAGGCCAGCTCCACCCGCAGGGCGTCGGGGGCCTTCACCTGGATGGTGTAGAGGAGGTACTCCTGGTTGGCGGGCAGCGCGGAAGGAGTGGCCTCCACCCGCAGGGCGTCCTCGGCGGTGGTGTAGGCGTAGCTCCCCCACTGCCGGGTGTTCCGGCTGAAGATGAGGGTCCAGGCCTTCGGCCCGGGGATGGCGAAGAAGGCGTAGGAGCCTGCGGGGAGGTCCTTGCCGGCGATCTTCACGGGGTCGCTGAAGGTGATCAGGGTGGCGTTGTTGGCGCCGGTGCGCCAGACCTCGCCGTAGGGCACCAGGCCGTCCCAGATCTTGCGGCCCTTGACGCCGGGGCGGGAGTACTCGATCTTCACGTTGGTGCTGCCCAGGTCCTGGCTGACGCTGGCGCCGGGGCTCGGCTGGAACTGCTTGACCATGGTCTGCTGGGCCGAGAGGCCGGACCCCGCAAGGCCCAGGGTGGCCGCGAGGGCGGCGGAGAGAAGGACGGATCGCATGGCTGCTCCTGGTGATATGGCTCCGTTATCTTACGCCGGTGCCCAGGATCTGGCGCGGAAACGAATGGTGGCCGACCAGATCGAAGCCCGGGGCGTCACGGACCCGAGGGTGCTCGCCGCCATGGCCGCACTGCCCCGCCATCGGTTCGTGCCCCCGGACCTGGCCGCCAGGGCCTACGAGGACCACCCCCTCCCCATCGGCCGGGGCCAGACCATCTCCCAGCCCTACGTCGTGGCCTTCATGGCCCAGGCCCTGCAGCTCCAGGGCACCGAGAAGGTGCTGGAGGTGGGCTCGGGCTCGGGCTACATGGCCGCGGTGCTGGGCCGGCTCGCCGGGGAAGTCCGCGGCCTGGAGCTGGAGCCTGACCTGCTGCAAGGCGCCCAGGACGCCCTGGCCGCCCTGGACCTGCCCAACGTGCGGCTCCGCCAGGGGGACGGCGCTCTGGGCTGGCCGGAGGAGGCCCCCTTCGACGCCATCCTCCTGAGCTGCGCCACCGACCGCATCCCTCCCGCCCTGTGGGAGCAGCTGGCTCCCAAGGGCCGCCTCCTGCTGCCCCTGGACAGCGGCGGACCGCTCGGGCGTGGCCACCAGAACCTGACGCTGGCGTGCAAGGACGGGACCGGGCTGCAGAGCCTCCTGCCGGTGGTCTTCGTGCCCCTGCGCTGAACCTGGCGGCGCCTTGACAGGGCCCGAAGCCGAAACTACGTTGACGGGGCCGGAACCCTGGCCTGTCTAACTGTTTATTTATAATAAGTTACGAATCTGGAAGGTCAAGCCGATGGATACAGCAACTTTATCGCTTCCAACCCAGACCGCCCTGGCCAATGCCGCCCTGCTGGCCAAGGCCCTCCAGCGCCTGGAGCGGGAGCACGGGACCGAGCCGGACCTGCTCCGGTCGGCCCCCCTGCCCGCGGTGATCGAGTCCCTCCAGAGCGACCGGTTGGCCGCCATCGAAGTGTTCGAACGGGCCTGCGAAGCCTACGCCGAGCGCCCCGCCCTGGGGGAGCGGGCCTTCGCGCTCGAAAGCACGCCCGAGGGCCAGCGGGTGCGCTACCTCCCGGAGTTCCGCACCCTCACCTACCGCACCGCGTGGCTACGCACCGTGGATCTGGGCACGGGGCTCGTGCGGGATGGCCGCACGGCGCTCCGGCCCGGGGACATCGCCGGCATCTACGGCTTCGGCAGCATCGACTACGTGCTGGCGGACCTGGCCTGCCTCTACGCGGGCATCACCTCGGCGGTGCTCCAGACGGGCCTGCGCCCCGAGGACCTCGCGCACCTGGCCCAGGAGGCCCGCTTCACGAGCATTCTCTGCGCCCTGGACAGCCTGCCGGAGGTCCTCGCGATCCTCTCCGCGTGCCCGTCGGTGCGCAGCATCGTGGTCATGGACTGCCGCGAGGGGGATGCGGAGGCGGCCGCCCGGCTCACCCGGGCCCGGACCCGCACCGTCCTGCCCATGCCCACGGTGGGGGAGATCGCTGCCGCCGGGCGGGCCGCACGACCCCTGCCGCCCTTCCTCCCCGGACCGGACGCGGAGACCCTGGCCACCCTCATGTACACCTCGGGCAGCACGGGCTTCCCCAAGGGGGCGCTGCTGACCCACCGCATCTGGCGCCGTCACTGGCAGGTGAACTGGCTCACCCAGTTCACGCGGTTCCCCGCCGTCGGCCTGAGCTTCTACCCCCTGAGCCACGCCATGGGGCGCAACGCGGTGGTGCGCACCTTCGTGCAGGGCGGGGTCATGCATTTCACCCTGAACAGCGACCTGTCGACCCTGTTCGAGGACCTCCGGCTGGTGCGGCCCACCTTCCTCAACCTGGTGCCCCGCGTGTCCGAAATGATCCAGCAGGCCTTCCACGCCGCCCGCCAGCGCGGGGTCCGGGCCGGCACCGGGCCCGGGGAGGCCGGACTCCAGGCCCTCAGGGCCATGGGCGCCACCTTCCTGGGGAACCGGCTGACGGCGGTCATGGTGGGCTCGGCCCCCACCGCTCCGGAGCTCGCGGCCTGGCTGGCAACGTGCTTCGAGTGCCCCGTCTACGACGGCTACGGCATGACCGAAACCGGCGCCATCAGCGCCGATGGCAGGATCAGCCGCCCTTCCGTCCTGGACTACCGGGTGGTGGAGGTGCCGGACCTGGGCTACCGTCTGAGCGACCGGCCCTACCCCCGAGGGGAGCTGAGGGTCCGCACCCGCCAGTGCATCCCCGGCTATTTCCACAACGAAGCGGCCACCCGGGCCCTGTACGACGAGGAGGGCTACCTGCGGACCGGCGATATCGTGGAGGAGCGGGCCCCCGACCAGGTGGCGTGGGTGGACCGCATGAACAACGTCGTCAAGCTCGCCCAGGGCGAGTTCGTCACCCTCTGGCGCCTGGAGGGCATCTTCAGCGCGGGGAGCTCCCTCCTGGACCAGGTCTACCTGTATGCCAACAGCCAGCGCTCCTACCCCCTGGCCGTCCTCGTCCCCGACCCGTCCGCGGTGGCTGCGCGCCTGGGCGCGGCTCCGCCGGACCCCGCCTCTCTCAAGCAGGCGCTCCGGAGCGAGCTGAACCGCATCGCCGGGGAGGCCCGGCTGCACGCCTACGAGGTGCCCCGGGACTTCCTCGTGGAACGTGAGCCCTGGACCCGGGAGAACGGGCTGCTGACCAGCGTCAACAAGCCCGCCCGTCCCCAGCTGAGGCAACGCTATGGCGACCGCCTGGAAGCCCTCTACGCCCAGCTTGAGGAGGAGGCCCGGCGGGAGCAGGCCAGCCTGGTGGAGGCCCCTGACGGGGTGGGCGCGATGGCCATGGGCGACAAGGTGCGCAGGGCGGTGGAGGCCGTCCTGGGGGTCCGGGATCTCGACCTGGCTTCCGGCAGCTTCCGGGACCTGGGCGGGGACTCCCTGAGCGCCCTGTCCCTGTCCGCCCTCCTGGAGGAGGTGTGCGGCGAGGCGGTCCCCGTGTCCACCCTCCTGAACCCCGGCAGCTCCCTGGCGGCCCTGGCGGCCACCCTGGAGGGCCCGGCAGGGGTGGACGGACTGCCGACCTACCGGGCCATCCATGGGGTGGAGCCCGGCGAGATCCGCGCCGAGGATCTGCGGCTGGAGCGGTTCCTGGGTCCCGGCGACCTGGAGGGAGCTGCCCGGGTGGCGGGACAGTCCCTTCCCGCGACGGTGGGCAGTGTCCTGGTGACGGGCGCCAACGGCTTCCTCGGACGCAGCCTCTGCCTGGAGTGGCTTGAGCGGATGGGCCAGGTTGGAGGCACCGTCCACGCCCTCGTGCGCGCCGAGGACGACGCAGCCGCGGCCCGGCGCCTGCGGGCGGCCTTCATGGGCGATCCGGACCTGGAGGCCTATTTCGAGGCCCTCGCCCTCAAAGGACACCTGGCCGTGCACGCCGGGGAGATCACGGCCCCCGGCCTCGGAACCCAGGCCTACGGCCGGCTGGCCTCCGAGGTGGACCTCATCGTCCATGCCGGGGCCCTGGTCAACCATGTCTTCAGTTACGAGCAGCTGTTCGGGCCCAACGTGCTCGGCACGGCCCAGCTGATCCGGCTGGCCCTGCACACGCGGCGCAAACGCATGGACTACGTGTCCACCCTCGGCGTCCTGGAGGGTGCCCGCAAGCCGGGCCCCGTCTCGGAATGGGCGGGGGTGGAGGCCCTGCGGAGTTCGTGGCCGGCCGCGGGCGGCTATGCCCACGGCTATGCCACCACGAAATGGGCGAGCGAGGTGCTCCTCGCCGACCTCCACAAGCGCTTTGACACGCCCGTGCGGGTGTTCCGCCCCGATCTCATCCTGCCCCACCGCCGGTACCGCGGCCAGGCCAACGGCCCCGACCTCCTGAGCCGGCTGCTGGCCAGCGTCATCCGGACCGGGGTCGCCCCCCGCAGCTTCTATGCCGAGCAGGTGCGCGCCCAGGCCCACCTCGACGGGCTGCCCGTGGACTTCATCGCCGCGGCCATGGTGGCCCTGTCCAGCGCCGGGCAGGTGGGCCACGCCACCTACCAGGTGAGCAACGCCCACTGGGACGATGGCATCTCCCTGGACACCCTCATGGCCTGGGTGGCCTCTGCCGGCTACCCGCTGGAGCGGATTGATGACCACGCCACCTGGTACGCAACCTTCGGCGCCCGGCTCCGGGAGCTGGCCCCCGCCGAGCGGCAGCACTCCTCCCTGCCGATCCTGGACCCCTGGGCCGAGCCCATCGCCAGTCTGGACCGCGAGCGGGTCGACGCCACCCGGTTCTGCCTCCAGCTGCGGCGCTGCCGTCCGGGAGGCGAGGCCGAGCCACCCCACCTCACCGAGGCCTACCTCCACAAGTACCTGGAGGACCTCAAGGCCCTGGGTCTGCTCTGAGGGCGGCTTCCCCCGCGTGGAAGACCAGCACGGCATCCGGCGCCAGCTCCCACGCGGCATAGATGGGTTCCGCGAAACCGCACACCAGCGCCAGGTGGTCATGGGGATCCGCGCCCACCGCATGGGCGAGGTAGACGGAATGACGGCCCACCACGCACAGATGGCCGCTGGCGGGCAGGACCTGCAGGTCCTGGATGGGGCCCACCTCGGGAGCGAAGGAACCCACCTCGCCCGTGGCGGTATCCACCACGTAGACCCGTTCGTCGCGTCCGGCCAGATAGATGGGATAGCCGAACCGCCCTGCGCAGACCCGAAGGAAGCGCACCCCCGAGGCCCGTTCCCGGAGGATGGCCTCCACCGGGGCGGCCAGACTGGGTGCCAGGGCCAGCTCCCTCAGGGCGCCGGTGGCCAGGATCGCGTAGAGCGTGGGGTGTTCCGGGTGGAAGGTCAGGCCCTCCACCGGCGCCTCGAGGCCGTCCTCCAGAACCAGGGCCGGGACGTCGGTGCCCAGGTGCCACACCCGCACCCGGCCGCCGCGGTTGCCGGCCGCCACGAACCGGCCATCGAAGCGGTAGGTGATGGCGGTGACTTCCGTCAGGGGCAGCCCGGCCAGCACACGGCTCCCCTTGAGCTCGAACCGGGCGATGGCGGCCTTGCCCGGGGGACCCACGATGGCCAGTTCGATGGCTTCGTCGCCCAGCGCCCGGGGCCGGAAGGCGATGAGGCGGGCCGTGGCCAGGTCCCCCAGGGCCAAGGCCTGGTAGGTCAGGCGGTGGGCGACCTCCAGCTCCGAGCCATTGTGGATGGTGGCCAGATGGAGCATGGCGGGGCAGAGGTGGATGGCCGTGACCTCCCGGGTCCCCTTCAGGAACGGCACCCCGAAGAAGCGCGCCGCCGGCTGGGGAGGGTTTCCGGAAGCCTCCGGAGCGCCCTCCTGCTCCCCAAGGCCGGCGAGGGTGGCCTGCTTCACGTGACGGTGTGCTGGTTCGGGCATCTGCCGTTCCTCACCTTGCAAGGATAGGCGGCGCCTTCTGAAAAACCGGTATTTGTTACAAATTATTTATCACTTATTCCAGCCCCGGACTCCCCCACCGGCCATCCCGTCTCAACGGGAGGCCTTGCCGCCCGGTTTGTTGAGGAACCGCATCAGCAGGAAGATACCGACGGGTCCTATGACCAGGAGCGAGATGACGAGCAGGTCCGGCATGGCAACCTCGTGGCTGGGGTTCAAAGGCGGGGACCCCTCCAGTATGCCTGCCCTTCCAGGTATCATGAACGGAGTTTAAAAAATTAATAAAAAATATACATGTCTAAAAACTCAGTAGCCGCGCTTCCGGTCCACCGCCCCCTGGACCGGCTCGCCCTGGGCGAAGCGCCGGAGGTTCGCCAGCAGATCGGGCACCATGGCCCGCGGCGTGGAAGGGCCCGAGTGGTGAGGGGTCACGGTCACCCCGGGGTGGCTCCACAGGGGCGAGCCGGGCTCCAGGGGCTCCTGGGGGAAGACGTCCAGCACCGCCCGTCCGAGCCGGCCCTCGTCCAGGGCCCGGAGCAGGTCGGGAACCACCACCTGCTCCCCGCGGCCCAGGCTGAACAGGGTCAGGGAGGGATTGCCGAAGGCCAGCAGGCGGGCATCCACCATCTGGCGGGTGGCCGCGGTGAGGGGGGCGCACAGCACCAGCACCCGGGCGTCAGGGAGCCATCGGTGCAGGTCCTGGGGGCCATGGAGGGGGAACTCAGGATCCTCCCGGGGGGCATGCACGAAGCCCTGCACGTCCAGGCCCAGCTCCCGGAGGGCCCGCCCGACCTGGCGCCCGATGCGGCCGAAGCCCACCACCAGCGCGGTCCGGCCCGAAAGATCCTCGGGGAGCTCCGGGGACCAGCGCCGCTCCGCCTGGGCCTGACGGCAGGTCTCCAGGCGCTGGGCCTCGGCCAGGAGGTGGCCCGCCACGTACCGGGCCATCCAGAACCCGAACTGGCCGTCGGCGCGGGTGATGGTCACGGTCGGCGGAATGGAGGCGTCAGCCACCAGGTGGTCCACCCCCGCGCCGCTGTTCTGGATCCAGGCCAGGCGGGGCATGTGCGCCACGAGGCCCGCGGGCAGCTTCCACACGAAGAGTCCCTCGGCCTCCCGGAGCCAGCCCGGATCCAGGACGTCGGTCGGATGCCAGCCCCGGATGGCCAGCCGGGGCTCGGCCTCCCTCAGGGCGGGAACCCAGTCCCCGTGGCGGTGGTGGATGACGGCCAGTCTGCGCATGGGTCCCGCTCCCGTGTTCAACCGTGGTAGCTGTCCTGGGCGTGGTAGGAGCTGCGCACCAGGGGTCCGCTCTCCACCCGCTGGAAGCCCATCTCCAGGCCTTTGCGGCGGAACAGCTCGAATTCGCCGGGTTCCACGTAGCGCTCCAGGGGCAGATGATGGTCCGTGGGAGGCAGGTACTGGCCGATGGTGGCGATGTCCACCGAGGACTCCCGCCAGTGGCCCATGAGGTCCAGGACCTCCTCGGGCGTCTCGCCCAGGCCCACCATGATCCCGCTCTTGACGCGCAGGGCCGGGGCCTGGGCGTCCCTGTGGGCCGCGGCCGCGGCCAGGAGGCGCAGGCTCTGCCCGTAGTCCGCGTCGGGGCGGACCCGCCGGTAGAGCCGCTCCACGGTCTCCACGTTGTGGTTCAGGACGTTCGGGCCGGCCTGGAGCACCGTGTCGAGGCTGGCCGCGTCCCCCCGGAAATCGGGGACCAGCACCTCCACGCCGCAGGCGGGCAGGAGGGTGCGGAGCCAGCGGATGGTCTGGGCGAAATGAGCCGCGCCCCCGTCGGGCAGGTCATCCCGGTTCACGGACGTGACCACGGCGAAAGCCAGACCCAGGGCGGCCACCGCCTCGGCCACCCGCTGGGGTTCGCCCGGATCCACCTCGCCCGGACGGCCCTTGCCCACATTGCAGAAGCCGCAGTGGCGGGTGCAAACGTCCCCCAGGAGCATGAAGGTGGCCGTACGATGCAAACCCCAGCATTCATGGAGGTTCGGACAGCGGGCCTCCTCGCACACGGTTACCAGGCGGCTGGAGCGGATGAGTTTTTCCACCTCGGCCACCACTTCGGGGGCCGGCACCTTGATTTTCAGCCAGGGGGGACGGGGGCCGGGGAGAACGGAAGGACGCGCCATGGGGGAATCTTAACGCACTGAGGTAAGATGGAGTGTCATGGCCGAACCCCTCCGCGAGCACCCCCCCTTCGAGGCCCCCAAGGGTTTCGAGACGAAGTTCCGGGATCTGGAGCTCCACCTGGCGTCCTTCGATGGGCCCCTGGACCTGCTGCTCCACCTCATCCGGGAGCAGAAGCTGGACATCCTCGACCTCCCCATGGCCTCCGTGACCCGCCAATACATGGACTTCCTCCTCCTGATGGAGGAGCTCAACCTGGAGATCGCCGCGGAGTTCGTGGCCATGGCCGCCCACCTCCTGCAGATCAAGTCCCGCATGATGCTGCCCCGGCCCCCGACGGACGAAGGTCTCGAGGACCCGCGCGAGGACCTCGTCCAGCGGCTCCTGGACTACCAGCAGGTGAAGGAGGCCGCCCGCGAGCTGTCCACCCGCGAGACCGAGTGGCAGAAGGTGGTGTTCGCCCCGGGCCTGGATATCCGAGACCATGCCAAGGTGGAGGAGGAACCCATCCGGGCCACCCTCTTCGATCTGCTGGCGGCCTACCGGGACGCCCTCAAGCGCCTGCTGCCGCCCCCGCCCGTCGAAGTGCGCACCGCCCCCAAGACCCTGGAGCAGCGCATCGCGGAGGTGTCCGCCTTCCTCCAGGACGGCCGCTGGGAGCCCTTCAGCGGGCTGCTGGGCACCGCCTCCTCCCGCCTGGAGCTGGTGCTGACCTTCCTGGCCCTGCTGGAGATGGTCCGCACCGGCCACGTCCGGCTGATGCAGGCCGAATCCTTCGGGGAAATCCGGGTCCGCGCGGCCTGAGGGGGAACACGTTTGGACAACCGCACCGAGAACCCGATCGCCTCCCTCGCCAAGGGCTTCCGCCTGGGCTATGGCGTGGGCCTGGTCATCTGCGTGGCCTGGCCCCTCCTGCTGCAGCTCATGCTGGGCACGGTCATCCTCCGGGGCCTGGCCCCCGTGGACGGGCTGGCCCGGGAGCTGGGCTACACCTTCACGGGGCTCACCTTCGGGGCGGCGCTCTTCGTGACGTGGCGCTGGGGACGGATGCGCAAGGACTTCGCCAAGGTGCCGGCCCCCCAGCGCAGCGGCGTGGTCGTGCGCGAGACCATCCTCTACGCCGCCCTCTTCGAGTTGAGTTCCCTCTACGGCCTGATCTACTATTCCATGGGCGGCCCCCTGGCTGAGCGCTATGCGCGCTCCTTCATCGCCCTCACCACGGTCATGTTCTTCGTCTTCGTCCCTCGTTTCCAGGCCTGGCAGGATGCCATCGGTGAGGAGCCGACCCATGAATGACCAACCTCTCATGGCAGTTCCGCCGAGGACCGATCCCACCACCAAGCAGGTGCCCATCCCCTCCGCCTTCCCCGAGTCCCGGACCGACCTGCCCGCCACCTCGCAGGTGACCAAGTGGGCCTTCGGCATCCTGGCCTTGCTGATGCTCGGGGGGAGCCTCGGCTACTACCTGCTGTACCCCAGCGGGGAGGCCCCCGCGGCCTTCCAGCCCAAGGAGGAGGTGCCGGCCCTCCTGCTGCCCTACCGGGACAAGGCCGCCCAGGGCGACCCCAACGCCATGTACATGCTGGGCACCATGTACTACAACGGCCTGAACGTCCGCCAGAACCGCAAGGAAGGCATCCGGTGGTACCGCAAGGCCGCCGCGGCCGGCAGCGTGGCTGCGCGCAAGGACCTGGAGCAGCTGGGTCTGGCCGCGGACGCCAAATAAGCCAAAAGTCCAGGACGTCGAGTCTCAGTCTCATGGTTAAATGCAAACCATGATGTCAGCGTACGAACTGGCTCCTCCCCTGCCCTCGCCTCCCGAACCGGTCCCAGCGCAGCCGCCAACGGCCGTGCCCACCACGCCGGGACCCGAGCCCGAGCCTGGGCCTGGGCCGGCGGATAGCTGGCTCCCCCCGCTCCGGTTCGAGCTCAAGAAAGCGCGGTAGGTTCAGGTCAACTCCGGCTCCGAGGCCCCCGCCCCCAGGCGCCAGGCCAGCACCTTGTTGGCCGCGGCCCGGCCGGCGGCGGCCACCAGGGCCTCCTCGGCGGCTGCCCGCACGGCCGTGACGCTGCCGAAGGTCTGCAGCAGTTTCTTGGCCGTGGCCGCGCCCACCCCGGGAATGGTGGTCAGCTCGGTCTGGAGGGTGCGCTTGGCCCGCAGGGCCCGGTGGAAGGTGATGGCGAAACGGTGGGCCTCGTCCCGGATGCGCTGGAGCAGCTGGAGGACGGGGCTGGTGCGGGGGATGCGCAGGGGCTCGGAGCTGCCCGGGCGGTACACCAGCTCCTCCTTCTTGGCCAGGGAGGCCCGCTCCAGCTGGTCCAGGCCCAGGTCCGCCAGGGCGGCCTCGGCGGCGTGCAGCTGGCCCAGGCCGCCGTCGATGAGGACCAGGTCGGGCAGGTCCCTGCCTTCGGTCTTGAGGCGCCGGTAGCGCCGCCCCACCACTTCGGCCATGTTGGCGAAGTCATCGTTCTGCTCGTTGGAGACCTTGAAGCGGCGGTAGTTCTTCCGGTCCGGGGCGCCGTCGGCGAAGACCACGCAGGAGGCCACCACCTCCCGGCCCTGGCCGTGGCTGATGTCGAAGCACTCGATGCGCCGCGGCAGGTGGGCCAGGCCCAGGAAGGCCTGGAGGCCCTCCAGCACGGCCTGGTTCAGCCGCGCGGGCTCGAACTTGCGCTCCAGGGCCAGGCGCGCGTTCTCCTGGGCCATGGCCAGGAGCTCCACCTTCTCCCCCCGCTGGGGCACGGCCAGGTGGGGCCGGGTGCCCCTCAGGGTGCCCAGCCACTCCTTGAGCAGCTCGACGTCCTCGGGTTCCACCTCCACCAGGATCCGCCCGGGCACGGCCTCCTCCGCGTAGATGCGCTTGAGGACCTCGGCGAGCACGGCGCCGTCGAAGGCCTCCACGTCCTCCAGCACGTACTCGCGCCGGCCCACCATGCGCCCCTCCCGCATCTCCAGGCGGTGCACGCAGGCCCGGCCGTCCAGGACCGCGCTGCCGAAGTAGTCCGTGTCCTCCTGGTCCACGGTGGCGGCCTTCTGGCGGTTGAACCAGGCATCCACCTGGGCCAGGGTGTCCCGGTACGAGGCCGCCCTCTCGAAGGCGCTGTTCTCGGAGGCGGCCCACATGGCCGCCTCCAGGCGGTGCTTGAGCTCCTCGCGCCTGCCCTCCAGGAAGAGCCGGGCCTCCCGGGCCTGTTCCCGGTAGGCGTCCGGGCTCACGGCGGCGATGCAGGGGGCGGTGCACCGGTGCAGCTGGTACTTCATGCAGGCCCGGCCGCGCTTGCCGTCGATGTCCAGGTCGCAGTCCCGGATCTGGAAGAAGCGGTAGGCCAGTTCCGCGGTGCGGTAGGCGGTGGAGGCGGGGAAGAAGGGGCCGAAGTACAGGGAGCCGTCCTTCTTCACCTTCCGGGTGACGAACACCTGGGGGAAGGGGTCCTTCCAGGTGAGCTTGACGTAGGGGTAGCTCTTGTCGTCCCGGAGCATGATGTTGTAGGGGGGCCGGTGCTCCCGGATGAGGTTGTTCTCCAGGACCAGGGCCTCCAGCTCGGTCTGGCAGACGATGAACTCCAGGTCCCAGATCCGGCTCACCAGCCGGCGGGTCTTGGCGTCCAGGTGCTTGGAGTGGAAGTAGCTCTTCACCCGGTTGCGCAGGACCTTGGCCTTGCCCACGTACAGGAGCTCCCCGTCCTTGTCCCGGTACAGGTAGACCCCAGGGCGGGTGGGCAGGTCCGCCAGCTTGCGTATGAGGAGGGGGCTGCGGTCAGCGTTGGTGCGGGGCTGGGGCATGGATGGATGATAGCCGTTGACGGGCTACCCGGTCATCCCGAACGCAGGGCCCCGACGCCTCCCCTCCCCGGGGGAGCCTCAGTTGCCCTCCGGTGCGCCGAGGATGGTCAGCTGCACCTCGGACCTGGCGGACCACTGTTCGAAGGTCGCGATGACCGTGTAGGTCGTCCGCGGCGCCGCCACCCGGGGCGTGCCGTGCAGCACGCCCGTGGAGCGATCCAGCGTGAGCCCGGTGGGGAGCCGAGGGATGACCAGGAAGTTGATGCCCCGGCTGCAGCTCCCCGGGGCCGGGGCGAGGGGGGGGAGGGGCTGCCCCACCCGGCCCGTCGCGGTGGCTGGCTGGTAGCCTCCTTGGCTGAACGTGGCAAAGGCGCGGTCGATCCGTCGGGTCAGCACGTGGCCGATGCCGGCGCGCAGCAGCAGGATGGAACCGGCCGTCGCGACCAGGGCCGCCAGGGCCAGTTTATACTCACGTTTCATGGTTGTTCCCGCAGACAGGTTGCAAGTGTAGTCCGTGATGAGGCTTGGTAATTCATCATCAGCGGCACCGGCGGCGCAGGGCCGCCTCAAGACAGTAAGTATAATTCGTTTATTTAAAAAGATACGAATTATCTGCCCACCGGGGGGAGTGACCGGTGTCTGTTACGGAGTTCGGGGATGTTCAGGGTGCCAGTTGCCGGCTACGGGGACTGGCTCCGGCCCCCCCCCAGGCCTGCCTTCGGTACCTTGCCCTTGCCCGACGATAGGCCTCATCGTGAATGGGGTAGGCAGCCCAAATCGTGATCTTGGGACTGGCCAGAGCATAGACGACCCGCCCGGACTTCAACACATCCTCGGGCCCTGCCATGAATGATGCAGAGAAGGTCCCTTGGAGCCTACCGGTTTTGGGGTCCATCTCGTCCCGCCGGGACTGGATCCGGGCCATGACCTCATCCAGGTCTTCCCTGCATTCGGGGAACGTCTGAAAAATTTCTGGAATATCCAAACTGATCACCTGCCGGTGAAACACCAGCTTGAAATGCGTTCTAGCTGCAGTCACTGCTTCACGCCCGCCCAAAGTGCGGAGAGCAGGGCTGAAGTAGCCTTGCTGCTCGCCGTCTGAATGAAAAAATCCCCCTGGCCCTTGTCATAGACCACGCTTACCCCGTCGGGCAAGGGCGTTGGAAGCGAAAGTTGGACCATGTCCACCCCTGCCCCCTTCTTCTTGAGGGGCCGAGGTTTAGCTACCTTGCGCTTAGGGAGTGCCATGGACGCTGCTCGATGCCAAGGAAAATATACACCCGCCCGGGTTTTTCAATTCACTTTTTTTTCCATTAATAGCCCAACATTTTATTAAATAATCACCCCTGAAACCTCCGCCCCCCCCTGCCCCACTCCAGGTCCATGGACCCCTCCCGAGGCCGCTCCGCCCGCCGGTACGGGCACTGGTGCGAACGGGCCACCCTCTGGCTCCTGTGGCTCCGGGGCTGGGACCCCGTGGCCCTGAACCTCAGGGCCGGGCGCTCCGAGCTGGATCTGCTGGTGGTGCGGGGCAAGGACCTTCGGCTGGTGGAGGTGAAGGCCCGGGGGGCGGGGGCCTGGGTGGGCGGGGACACGGCCCTGGGCTTCCACCAGCGGCTGCGGCTCCAGCGCGCCCTGCGCCGCTACCTGGAGCGGGTGCCGTGGCCGTTCGCGGTCACGTTCCAGCGGGTGAGCTGGGCGGGGTGGCGGTGCCGGTTCCATCCGCCGGAACGTTGGGAGGGTTTGAGGTAGAATCGTCGAATGCTGGTACTCGGCCTCGAATCCTCCTGTGATGACTGCTCGGCGGCGGTGGTGCGCGAGACCGCCGACGGCCCAGTGCTCCTGGCCATGACCCGCAAGAGCCAGGACGAGCTCCACGGCCCCTACGGGGGGGTGGTGCCCGAGCTGGCGGCCCGGGAACACCTCCTGCAGCTGCGAGGCGTGATCGAAGGGGCCCTGGCCCAGGCCGGGCTGCCCCTGAAGGCCATGGACCGCATCGCGGTGACCCAGGGGCCGGGCCTGGTGGGGTCCCTGCTCACGACCTTCTCGGCCAGCAAGGCCATGGCCTGGCGGGAGGGCATCCCCTGGGTGGGGGTCCACCACCTCCTGGGCCACCTCAACGCCGGGCGCTTCGCGGTGCCGGACCTGCCCTTCCCCGCCCTGGCCCTGCTCGTTTCCGGCGGCCACACCCACCTCTACCTGGCCCGGGACTGGACCCACCTGGAGCTCCTCCAGAAGACCCGGGACGACGCCGCGGGGGAGGCCTTCGACAAGACGGCCCGCATGCTGAACCTGGGCTACCCCGGAGGCCCCATCGTGGATACCTGCGGCAGGGCCGCGGACCGCGCCGGCGCCCCCTTCACCCCGCCGAAGTTCAGGGACGGCAAGGCCGCATGGAGCTTCTCGGGCCTCAAGACCGCCGTGAAGCTCCGGATCCACGGGGCAGCCGGCCTGGACGCCGCCGGCGCGGACGACCCGCGGGTGCGGGCCCTCTGCCGAAGCCTCCAGGAGACGGTGGCTTCCTGGCTCCTCAAGCCCCTGCCCGGCTTCCGGGACGAGACCGGCGCCCGCAGCCTCATCGTCTCGGGCGGGGTGGCCTGCAACTCCGAGCTGCGGGCGCAGGCCAAGGCCGTGGCCGCGAAGCTGGGACTCGTCCTGGCCATTCCCGAGCCGAGGTACTGCACCGACAACGGGGCCATGATCGCAGCGGCGGGCGCCGTCCTCACGCCGGCCGCCGACCCCTGGTCCCTCAACGCCGATCCGAACCTGCCGCTCGCCTTGGGCACGGGAGCCTGGCCATGGACGTGACCCGGGAGGATGTTCTGCGCTGCGCCGCCCTCACCTTCCTCAGCCTGGACGAGGGGGAGATCGAGCCCCTGCGCCGGGACATGGCCCGGCTGCTCAGCCATGCGGAAAGCCTGGACGAACTGGACCTGGACGGAGTCGAGCCCGCCACCCACGGCCTGGACCTGCCCCTGCCCCGGAGGGAGGACGTGCCCCGCGAGGGGTTCACCCAGGCCGAGGCGCTGGCCAACGCCCCCCAGGTGGACCGGGGCCATTTCGTCGTGCCCAAGGTGCTATAGGCCCTCCAGCAGGGCGCGGCTCTCCGCCAGGCTGAAAGCTGAAGCTGGCATTCAAGATTCTGGACAGTCCGACCACAAGCCCGGCACGCCCCTGCTGCACGCAAATCCCCTTAAATCATCTCCTGCATGGTAAGAGGGGGACCTTGTGCCGCGTTGAAATATTGCATAAAATTATTCATAAATGAAATATGTCTTACGGGGGTGAGGCCCCACCCTTCTGTTATTGTGGGATCAAAAGCTTGAAGCATTGAACAGGCGGCATCATGCAGCACGGCAGGCAGTCGGAGACCCGGAAGGCCCAGCGCCGGGAGGCGGACGTGGCCCTGGGGGTGCACGGGCGCCTCCTGGCCAACGTGAGCCGGGTGGCCCACCGCCTTCTGAAGGTCACGGCCTGGGAGGAGGCCCTGCCGCCCGCGCTGGAGCTGCTGGGACAGGCCTGCGAGGCCTGCCGGGTCCAGGTGTTCAGGAACCGCCCGGCCATCGGCAGCCAGGAGCTCCAGGCCGAACTGAGCCTGGAATGGTGTGCCCCGGGCGTCGCTCCCCACCCTCCCCTCGGCCAGGCCGTCTCGTTCAAGCACCCGGACCTGGCGAACTGGGAAGCGGCGCTCCGCGGCAACCAGCCCATCAGCGCGGCCGGGCCCTTCCCGGGCTGCGGCCAGGACAGCCGCTCGACCCTGGCCCTGCCGGTGTTCGTGCATGACCGGTGGTGGGGTTTCCTGGCCTTCCAGCACGGCCCGGCGCCCCGGAACTGGACCTCCGAGGAGATCCAGATCCTGACCATCGCCGCGGACCTCCTGGGCGCGGCCATCGCCCGCAAGGGCGCCGAGGACTACCTGGAGGAGCGGGAGGCCAATTTCCGGTCCTTCTTCAACACCATCGACACCTTCCTGTTCGTGCTGGACCTGAACGGCTGCATCCTCACCGCCAACCGTACCGTGCTGGACCGCCTGGGCTACGAGGAGGCCGAGCTCCTGGGCGAAAGCGTCCTCAAGGTCCTGACCCGCTCCCACTGGCGGGAGGGGCGCAGGGTGCTCGACGACATGCTCAGAGGGGAGCCGAACGCGGGCTACGTCCCCTACCGCACCAAGGGCGGCGCCCTTATCCCCGCCGAGACCCGCCTCGTGCCGGGGCAGTGGAGCGGGATGGACGTGGTGTTCGGGGTCGCCAAGGACCTGAGCGATCTCCACGCCTCCGAGGAGAAGTTCGCCTCGGCCTTCGCGCTCAACCCGAACATGATGGTCGTCTCCTCCTACGGCGAGGGCAGGTTCATGGAGGTCAACGAGACCTTCCTGAAGACCCTCGGCTACCGGCGCGAGGAGGTCATCGGCAGGACCACCGAGGAGCTGGGCCTGCTGAAGGTCGACCGGGACCGCCCCACCCTCCTGGCCTTCGCCGAGACGCCCGGACGGGTCCGGGACCTGGAAATGGAGCTGAGGACCCGGTCCGGCGGCACCCTCCACGCCCTGGTGTCCATGGACCTTCTCAGGACCGGCAACCAGATGCATGTGCTCACCGTCATCACGGACATCACCAAGCGCAAGCTCGCCGAGGACTCCCTCCAGCTGGCCATGGACGAGCTCGCCACCCGCAACCGGGAGCTCGCCCAGGCCCGGGACCTGGCCGAGGCCGCGGCCCAGGCCAAGGCCCACTTCCTGGCCAACATGAGCCACGAGATCCGCACCCCCATGAACGGGGTCATCGGCATGGCGGAACTCCTCAGGGATACGGAGCTCACCGCCCAGCAGCGCTCGTACCTGGACGTGATCAATCGCGGCAGCGAGGCCCTGCTCGAGCTCCTGAACGACATCCTCGACCTGTCCCGCATCGAGGCGGGGCAATTGCGCTTCGAGACCCACGCCTTCGACCTGGGGCGGCTCGTGACGAAAGTCGTCGAGCCCTTCCGGGCCACCAGCGCCGACAAGCCCCTGGCCATCCAGGTGGAGGTGGACCCGGACCTGCCCAGGAGGCTCCTGGGCGATCCGGGCCGCATCCGGCAGGTGCTCGCCAACCTCGTGGGCAACGCGGTGAAGTTCACGGCCGCCGGGCAGGTGCGGGTGGCCGTCGCGGTCCAGGAAGGCGCACAAGCGGGTTCGTGCGCCTTCACCCTCACCGTGGCGGACACGGGCATCGGCATCCCCGCCAGCCTCCAGTCGCGCCTTTTCGAACCCTTCACCCAGGCGGACGCTTCGTCCTCGCGGAAGTACGGCGGGGCGGGGCTGGGCCTGGCCCTCTGCCGGCGCATCGTGGACGGCCTGGACGGAACCATCCGCCTGGAAAGCCGGGAAGGCGAAGGCACCACCGTCACCGTCCGGTTCGTCCTGCCCGTGGCCCAGGAGGTGCACATCACCGTGCCCTCCTTCGAGAACCTGGCCGGCCGCCGCGTGCTGGTGGTCGACACCCCCATCAACCACCCGGCCCTCGAGGCGCCGCTGCTCCGGCAGGGGATGGCGGTGGCGCTGGCCGCCTCCCTCGACTCCGCGGCCCTGGCCCTGGCACGGGCCCGGCAGTCCGGAACCCCCTTCGACCTGGCCATCGTCGATCCCCACATGCCCGGCCTGGAGGAAGGGGACCTGGGCCGGCTCGTGGGCGTCCTGCGGGGCGCGGGTTCCATGAAGATCCTCGTGCTCACGTCATCGGGGATCCGGGGCGAAGCGACCCGGATGGAGCGGGCCGGCTTCGACGCCTTCCTGGTCAAGCCGGTGCCCGACGAGGTCCTGTTCAGGGTCCTGGCCCTCATGACGGACCCGGCGGCCGCAAGCCTCGGCCTCATCACCCGGCACACCCTCGCCGAGGCCCTGGAGGCGCCGGCCCTGGGCAGCCTGATGGGCCGGGCCCTGCTCGTGGAGGACAACGAGGTCAACCGGCAGGTCGCCAAGGCCATGCTCGAGGCCCTCGGCCTCACCCTCAGCCTCGCCTTCGACGGAGTGGCCGCCCTGAGGATCCTGGAGGAGGAGACGTTCGACCTGGTGCTCATGGATTGCCAGATGCCTGAAATGGACGGCTTCACCGCCACGGCCCGCATCCGGGAGCGGGAACGCGCCACCGGCGGACGCCTGCCCATCATCGCCATGACCGCCCATGCCCTGGAAGGGGACCGGGAACTTTGCCTTGCGGCAGGCATGGATGACTATCTGACCAAGCCCCTGAGCCGGCGCGTCCTGCACGCGACCCTGGCGCGCTGGCTGGGCGCGGGGCCAGCCGCGCCTGGGCCGGCCGCGCCTGGGCCGGCCGCGCCTGGGCCGGCCGCAGCTGAACCGGCTGCGCCTGCAGCACCCGCGTCCGAACCGGCTGCGCTGGCACCACCCGCGGCCGAGCCGGCCTCCGTCGCGGAGCCGGAACGCGAGGACCTCCTCGCCGGCCTTGATCTGGGGCGCTTCAACGAGATGGAGCAGTTATTCGAATCGGTTCCCGGCGGCTTCAAGGGCACGGTGCTCCTGCCCTTCAGCGCCATGCTGGAGGCCCACGTCCAGGATCTGGACAGGGGGATCCTCGCCGGCGACCCCGCCGCCGTGCGCGCCGTGAGCCACACCCTCAAGGGTGCCGCCCGCAACCTGGGCTACACCAGCCTGGGCTCCCTGGCCGAAGCCGTGGAACTGGACGCCAAGCAGGGCAGCCTGACCGCCGCCCACGACCGTGCCGCCCGCCTCCACAGCGAGGCCCGGGCCATTCTGACCCACATCCGGAACCTGCCGTGACGCGTCGCCGCCGTACTAGTCGGCGAGCATCGCCAGGATCTTCTCCTTCAGGGTCTCCGGGCTGAAGGGCTTGACCACGTAGTTGTTCACGCCGGCCTTGAGGGCCTGGACCACGTCCTGGTTGGAGGCGTTGGTGGTGACCATGAGGATGGGCACCTCGGTGTTGATGGCCCGCAGCTCCGTGACCAGTTCCAGGCCGCTCATGATGGGCATGTTCCAGTCGGTGATGACCAGGTCCACCCCGCCCTGCTCGAAGGCATGGAGGGCCACCTGGCCATTCTCGGCCTGGAGGCAGTCGGTATAGCCCATGTCCGTGAGCGTCCGAAGGACGATCCGCCGCATGGTCGCACTGTCATCAACGACGAGTACCTTCATTGGGACACCTGGGAAACGTTAGCCGGAACAGTATAGCACCCGGCCGGCGGAAACGGCGCCAGCCTTAGGGAGGAATGCATCCGGTCAAACCTTGCGGTTGAGGAAACCGGCCAGCTTCACGTCCTCGCCCTGGATGTGGTTTATGAGCCAATCCTGAAGGAAGGTCATGACGGAAACCGTGAGCACCGACTTGCCGGCGTCGAACTTCTTCACCAGGTCGCCCACCTGGGTGAGCAGGTCCGTGTGGATCTTCTTGTGGGCGGGGTAGCCGGGGTAGTTGCCGGCGGTCATGAGGTCCTCTTCCGTCTTGAAGTGCGAGACGGTGTAGTTGGCGAGGAAGTGCAGGACCTTGCCCAGCTCGTCCTTCCCCTTCCCCTTCTCCATGGCGTCGGCGAGCTGGTTGATGATGGAGACCAGCTCCTTGTGCTGTTCGTCCACTTTCGCGTAGCCCACTTCGTAGTCTTTCTTCCAGGTGATGAAGGCCATCAGTGTCTCCTCGGGGGTTGCTCCATTATTGGGATGCCGGGGGCGAATGCCAAATTGTTTCTGTTCCTTCAGATCCGGAAGCGCTTGACCAGGGCGTCCAGGGTCTCGGCGAGGCGGGACAGTTCCTGGGCTGCCAGGGTCACCTGGCGGGTGCCCTCGGCCACCTCGCCGGTGGCGTCGTCCACGCCGGCGATATCCTCGGCGATGGCCAGGGAGACCCGGGAGGTCTCGGCGATCCTGCGGTTGGCGTCCTGGACCCCCAGGGAGGCCTCCCCCAGGTTCTGGGCGATGTGGTGGGAGGTGGCGGACTGCTGCTCGATGGCCGCGGCGATGTTGGCCACGATGTCGTTCACCTCCTGGATGACGGTGGTGATCTTCTGGATGTCCCCCACGGCGCTGGTGGTGGAGCCCTGGATGCCCAGGATCTTGCGCTTGATGTCCTCCGTGGCGACGGCGGTCTGCTGAGCCAGCCCCTTCACTTCGCTGGCAACCACCGCGAAGCCACGCCCCGCGGCCCCCGCCCGGGCAGCCTCGATGGTGGCGTTCAGGGCGAGGAGGTTGGTCTGGGCGGAGATGCCGGCGATGGTCTTGGTGATCTCGCCCACCTCCTGGGCCTCCTGGCTCAGCTGGGTCATGAGGCGGCTGATGCCCCCCGCCTGGCGCGCGGCGTCGCCCGTGATGACCCGGGCCTTGTCGGAGCTGGCGGCGATCTCGCCGATGGTGGAGGTCATCTCGTCGGTGGCGTCGGCGATGCTCTGGAGATTCGTTGCCGCCTGGCCCATGGCCGAAGCCACGGAGCTGGACGTGACGCACATCTCCTCCGCAGCCGCGGCGGCGGTGCTGGTCTTCTCGCCGGTGCCGGAAGTGGAGTCGGCGATCTGGCCGGAGAGGGCCGTGAGCTCCGTGGCGGCCGAGGCGAGGGCCTGGACGCCCTGGGCCACTTCGGTGAAGGCGCCCCTCAGGCCAAGGATCGTCCGCTGGAGGGTCCGGCTCATCTCGCCCATTTCATTCCGGCCCTCGGTCTCCTCGCCGGGGAGATCCGAGGACACGTCCCCGGCGGCGATGTGGTCCAGGTGGCGCATGGCCGAGGCCAGGGGCGAGGTGATGCCCTGGATGATGAAGTAGCCCATGAGCGCGGCCAGGCCTGCGCAGACCAGCATCGCCCCCACCATCAGGGTCTCGAACAGCCGGATGCGGGTCTCGGACTCGGTCCGGAATCCGTTGAGGCGGGTTGCCCGGTAGGCGTTGAGGCGACCCATGACCGCGGACCAGTCGGCGGTGGCCGGCACCGCCGCCGCCAGGAAGAGACGGGAAGCCTCGGCGCGCTTGCCGGCCTTGGCCAGGTCCAGGATCTGGTTGTTGGTGCCCCGGGCCTTGGCCAGGGAGGCTTCCACATCCGCCACCAGGGCCTTCGATTCTGCCGTGGTTGCGGAATCCTTGAGCGACTTGAGATTCCTGAGATACTCCTCGCGCACGGGCTGGATGGCCTCCAGGCGCTGCTGGAGGGTTCTCGCATCCTCCGCCATGGGGACGGCCGCCACGTCGGCTACCACCTGCATGGCCGTCAGATGCACATCCTTGGCCTGGATGATCTTCTGGTTCTGGTCGTTCATGCTCTCGGCTGCGCTGGCCAGGGTCCGGAAGCCGGCCACGGCGGCAAGCGTGCCCGCCAGCATCATCACGAGGAGCACGCCGAAGGCGAGGTAGAGGCGCTTGCGGATGGAGAGGGCATCGAGCATGAGGGTCCCCTGGGAGGAAAACAGTCAGGTCAGAGTCTTTTCACAACGTTGGAAAATCTTACTACCTATAATTCGTTATGGAATCCATCCCTTTCAATCCCGGCGAGGTCGAAGCCGAGACCCAGCACCGCAAGACGATGCTGCTGTTCCGCAACGCCGGCATCGCCCAGGGGGTCCAGGTCGTCAACGGGACCCTCCTGACCCTGATCAGCATCAAATTTGGCGTCCGGCCGGCAACGGCCTTCTCCTGGTGGTTCGCGACGATCCTGGTCGCCCTATGGCGGCTGAGGATGGCCCATCGTTTCCAGTCCGCCCAGGCGGGCCCCCAGGAGACCGGGGTTTGGCGGCGAAGGTACGTGCGTACGATCATCGTCTCCGGCGCCCTGTGGGGCTTGGGCTCGGTCCTGTTCTCGTGGAACGCCCCTGACACTTCCATCCTCTTCAACGGCCTGGTGGTGGCCGGGATGGTGGCGGGGTCCGTGCCGCTGCTGGCCCCGGTGCCCGCGGCCTTCCGCACCTGGGCGGCCTTCCTGTGCCTGCCGCTCCTGAGTCTGCTGGCCTTCCATCACCCGAGCGAGCTGCGCGGGGCCTTCGCGGGCATGATCGCCCTGTTCCTGGGGGCGCTCGTGATGAGCGCACGCCACTTCCACCAGCTCCTGGACGCCTCCCTCCGCCATGACCTGGAGCGGAGCGGGCTCATCGGGAACCTCGAGAAGGCCAAGCTCGCGGCCGAGAGTTCCAGCCGCGCCAAGAGCGAGTTCCTGGCCAACATGAGCCACGAGATCCGGACCCCCATGAACGGCGTCATCGGCATGGCCGACCTCCTGCGGGAGACGAGCCTGGGGCCTGAGCAGCGGGAGTACGCCGAGGCCATCAGCCGGAGCGGGGACGCCCTCCTGGCGCTCCTCAACGACATCCTCGACCTGAGCAAGATCGAGGCCGGGCAATTGACCTTCGAGCTCATCCCCTTCGACCCGGGCCTGCTGGTCTTCGAGGTGGTCGACCTGTTCCGGACCCGCCTGGCCGGGCGACCCGTGGAACTGGTGGTGGACCTGGATCCCCGGCTGCCGCGCAAGCTCCTGGGCGACCCCAGCCGCCTGCGCCAGGTGTTCTCCAACCTCGTGAGCAACGCCATCAAATTCACGGAGCAGGGCCATGTGCTCGTGAGGGTGCAGGTGCTGGAGCGCACCGTGGACCGGGTGGACCTGGGTGTGGTGGTGGAGGACACCGGCATCGGCATCGCCCCCGCCGTCCAGGGGCAGCTCTTTCAGCCCTTCACCCAGGCCGACGCGTCCACCTCGCGCAAGTACGGCGGCACGGGCCTGGGCCTGGCCCTCTGCCGCCGCATCGTGGCGGGCATGGACGGCTCCATCGAGCTGGAAAGCGTGGAGGGCCGGGGCTCGACCTTCCGGCTGCGCCTGGCCCTGGCCATCTCCCAGGAGGCCGCGGTCAACGTGCCTTCCGCCGACCATCTCCGGGGCCTGCGCGCCCTGGTAGTGGACGACAATGCCATCAACCGGCGGATCCTCCGGGAGCAGCTGCGGGCCGCGGGCCTGGAGGTCGAACTGGCCGAGGACGGCCTGGAGGCCCTCCGGGCCCTGCAGACGGCCTTCGAGGCCGGGACCCCCTTCCGCCTGGCCCTCATCGACCTCCACATGCCCGGCATGGACGGGGAGACCCTGGGCCTGTGCATCCAGGAGAAGCCCTACCGGCAGGACCTCCGCATCGCCATGCTGACCTCCTCGGGGGTGCGGGGCGAGGCGGCCCGCATGGAGGCGGCGGGGTTCGACGCCTACCTGGTCAAGCCCGTGCCCACCGACGTGCTGCACAAGGTCCTCGCCCTCGTCATGGCGCCAGGCCCTGCCGCGCCGGGCCTCACCACCCGCCACACCATCGCCGAGGCGCAGGAGATCCGGTTCATCGCCGAAGCGGACCCCTTCGAGGCCCGGGTGCTGCTGCTGGAGGACAACGAGGTCAACCAGAAGGTGGCCGGAGCCATGCTGGAAGCCATGGGGATCGCCCTGACGGTGGCGGCCAACGGCCTGGAAGGGCTCCGCTGCCTGGAACAGGGCACCTTCGACCTGGTGCTCATGGACTGCCAGATGCCCCTGATGGACGGCTTCACCGCCACGGCCCGGATCCGGGAAGCCGAGCGCGCCACGGGCTCCCATCTGCCCATCCTCGCCATGACCGCCAATGCCCTGGAGGGGGACCGGGAGCTGTGCCTGAAGGCGGGCATGGACGACTACCTCACCAAGCCCCTGACCCGGCGCGCCCTGCATGCCGCCCTGGCCCGCTGGCTGAAGGTGCCCGTTGGCGGGCCGATTGCGGAGGAGCCCCCAACCCCCGAACCCGCCCAGGCCACCGCCGGCATCGATCTGGTCCGCTTCCGTGAGATGGAACGGATGTTCACGGAAACCCCCGGGGGGTTCCACGGTGCCGTCCTCGCGCCCTTCCGCTCCATCCTGGACGGGCACCTCCGGACTGTGGACCAGGGCCTCCAGGACGGCAACCTGGACGCGGTGCGCCTGGCGGCCCACACCCTCAAGGGCGCCGCCCGGAACCTGGGCTTCGTGGGCCTCGGCACCCGGGCGGAGAGCCTGGAGCAAGCTGCCAGGCAGGGCGGCCTGACCGGAGGAGGACAGCAGGAGGGGCTCAGGCTGGAGGCCCAGGCCGTGCTCACCTTCATCCAGAAGGAAGCCGGGGTCCGACCGTGATCAAGTGGTGCGCGTACTGCCTGCACTACATCTGTGAATGCGAGCCCTACCATGAATTCGACATCACCCACGGCGTCTGCAGGGATTGCATACCCAGGCTCCTGACCCTCACGGAGGCCGACCAGGAGGCGCTCAAACCGCTGAAGGCCTTCTTCCATGCCCTTCAGAAGGGCGTCCATGAGGACCAGGTGGCCGACGTGACCGCAGTCCTGGAGGACAGCCGCCGCCTGGGCATCCGCCCCATCGACCTCATGATGGGTCTGCTCCAGCCGATGCTCACCGAGATCGGGGAGCTGTGGTCCCGGGGGGAGGTCACGGTCGCCCTGGAGCACCGGTTCAGCGCCATGGCCCGGAGCCTCACGGCCCATTTCCGCTCCCAGCTCCAGGTGGAAGCCCCGGCGGCCACCCCGGCCCTCCTGCTGTTCAGCGCCAGCGACAACCTGCACAACCTCGGCCTGGAGATGGCGGAATTCTTCTTCGCCATCAGCGGCATTCCCGCCCTCGTGACCTATTCGCCACTACCCGCCGACGAGGTCCTGGACCTCATCCGGCAATACGCGCCCGTGACGGTGGGCTTTTCCGTGGCCCTGCCCGGCCAGATGAAGCTGGTCACGGACCTCGTGGCGGCGGCGCGGAAGCTGCCCAGGCCGCCCCGGCACTTTGTCGTGGGCGGGCCGGCGGTGCGCGGGGGGCTGGCTCTGGACCCGGCGTGGGGGATCCAGGCGTGCAGGGACCTTGCGGAGGTCCAGGCTTTTCTCTAAATCGTTTGGCGGTGAACCCTTGACAGGGCAACAGGACGCCCTTAGTATATTTTTGCAACGGCAAGCCGATGGATTATCCAAATTTAAACACCTAATAAAGTCAATTAATTGACGAATGATTGCAATATGGGTAAAAAGGTCACTCTATTTTTTTCAACGAGCCGCAAGAAAGCCGTTCCCCGTGATGTCGAGCTGATCCCATAATCTCGGCGCATGCAGCCAAAGTAATGGAAGCGCAGAGCTGACAGAGGGTCACAGAGCCCGCAGAGCTTCAGTCCACTGCGCGCCGCCAGCATGGCATCGTGGGGATGCTTCGAAGGGCACCCGTGCTGCAAACAGGGCTGGCAAGGTCGTGAAACCGCCGGCGCGCGGCACCGCCCTGCTTGCAGCACGGGTGCCCTTCGAAGCATCTTCGCTGGCTTTGCCAGCGACCCCGCGAAGCGGGGCCCACGGTGCCATGTGGGTTGAGTCGGAGCATATGCATTTCATTCTTTCTGTCGGGTAGGCCTGGGGCGTTTCCGCCCCAGGCCCCCCTCGGATCCGGACGTGCCCAATTAAGGCATCCGGCTCTTCAGATCAGGCAAGTAGCTGCGAGGGACCGATGCTTGGACCTT